>OGOZ01000599.1_pt1 | contig 23998 bp, 21 predicted proteins | sample 1552801 | NCBI WGS metagenome assembly OGOZ01 (sample SAMEA2580196, study PRJEB22360) | human gut metagenome | biome: human gut; feature: human-associated habitat; material: faeces | place: Denmark | collected 2008/2010 | reverse complement strand
TTCTGAAATTCCATAAACCATGCCGTAATTTCCTCATGCCCCAATTTGCTGTGAATATCGATGATTTTACCCACTGTTTTCTCATCGAAAATGTCTAAGTCACCAAGCATTTTCACTGTTTTTATATCCTTATTTTCCACAAGCATATCCACAATGTCAAATATATTTTCTTTTATCTTAGTTCTAAGACCTGCATCCACAGACTCTTCAATATCCACAGGATATGTAAGTCTTATAGCAATCATCTTAACTCTTTCCCCTGTAAGAGACTCCTTCAGTAAGAAATTATCCATAAATGTATAATCATACATTTTGCCATTCTTACCAAAACCTTCCTGCATATCCTCAAGTTCAAATCTGTTATCCTTGTAGAAATATATTCTCACATCTCCACCATTAAGATAAAAGTCGTGAATATATGATCCGTCAAATACTTCATTATGGATTTCAGTAACTGACACAGGAAGTGTAAGTTCATTTACAACAGAATCTGCAAAGCATCTGTATCCCAGTATGGCAGTTCCCTTTTTAACTGTATATCCCTTTGTCTTTGCAAATGATCTTACAAGTAAATATTTATTGTCTTCAAGTCTCTTAAATACCGCATTATTTTCCGCAAAAAAAACAGGGTTGTTCTCATCTATGATGACTTCTTCTATACCTGTGTCTCCGCCTGCAACATTTCCGTTATATGAAAGTGCACCCTCTTCGATAAATACAGTATTCTCCGGAATAATAAGAGTCTTTAAATATTTTGTAACTCTTAAAGCATTTTCCGCTATTCCGACAGCATCATCATTTAATATGTACTCGGTTCTCGTATCTGAAACATTTACACCTATGAGAACTTTGCCTATATGTTCACCACTCTCGGAAATATAGTCATTTTCATAAATACCATAGCCGTCTGCACTATAGCGCTTGTTTCCGCTTGCATAAATGGCGCACTCGATTAAGTCAGGTCTTACAAGCTCTTCTATGCCCTCAGGTATCTCTACACTTTCTATGGATGTGGCAGTAATAAAGCCCTCTCCAATGTATTTAACACTGTCTGGAATTGTTATACTTGTCAAGCCGCGGCAACGAGAGAACGCAGAAGAACATATAGAAGTTACGCTATTCGGTATCGTTACGCTCGTAAGTCTGCTGCAATCACCAAACGCAGACCAGCCAATCACTTTACATTTATCACTTATAGTACAATTTGTAATATCCTTGGATTTCGCTTTTATAAGAGCAACGTACGGATTGTTATCGTTTCCAAGATATAAAGCGTTATCGTATTCGTTATATTTAAGATTTTTGCAACCATAGAACGCAGATCGACCTATAAAATTCACACTGTCGGGTATCGTTATGCTCATGAGTCCGCTGCAACCACTGAACGCAGACCAGTCTATAGAAGTTACGCCGTTACCTATAGTTACACTCGCAAGTCTGCTGCAATCCTCGAACGCACTATGGCCTATCGACGTGACGCTGTTGGGGATTGTTACGCTCGTAAGTCCACTGCAATAACGGAACGCAAACCAGCCTATAGAAGTCACGCTGTCAGGGATTACAACTACAGATGATTTACCAATATAATTTTCTAATACGCCATCTTTGATTTCAAAATCAGATAAGTTTGTAGGAGGAAGGATGTTTTTCGTTTGTATAGATACCAAAGAGCCAACTACAAGTTTCTCGTCGTTTGAAGTGCAAGCACCGTTTAAGCCAAAAGCAATAAAAACCATATTCAGGCATGAACAAATGAGTTTTTCCGAAAAGCCTTCATCTTCCAACTTTTGTTGCCAACGTGATTTGTTGAGGTCTGTGATATTTTCGCTATCTTGAATTTCTTTTGACATGCCCGAATTGGCCATTAAAACCAATGTATTTATAATGGCTTTAGGCGTATCGGGATATAAATCGAGAATTATACCTTTTAATTTTGATCCATTTGTAATACAATCAGGGTGTTGTTCAATTATTTTTTTAAGATCTATATTATTCATTTTCATTTCTCACTATTTTTGCTTCTTCTTTTGTCAATTTCTGATTATCGTTGAAAACAACCTTAAATTCACCGGTTTCGTTATCCCAATTTTTATCAAAATTTTGAAAAGCATAATCTGAGTAATTGTCGTCAATATAAATCTCCTTTATAGACGGGCACTTAGCAAAAGCATCATGATAAATGCGCTGTATTTTATTGGAAAGTTTTACGACACTTAATTTTTCACATCCGATAAATGCAAACGGTTCAATAGTTAATTGCTTTTTTGAATTTTTGATGAGAACTTCCGTGAGATTTTTGCAATAATAAAACGAACAATACGATATTTTCTCAATAGATGAGGGAATATCGATTTTTGTAAAAGACAAACATTTTTCAAAAGCACTGTCTTCTATTATTTTTACGGATTCAGGGATTACAATTTTTTGTAACTTTGAACAACCGTAAAACAACATTTTATCAATGATTGAGATGTTAGGAAGTTGAATATTTGTAAGATTTTTACACCCCATAAATGCACAAATTCCTATTTTGGTAATCGATTTTACATCTTCAAATTCTATTGTCTCTAAATTTTCACAACAATAAAAAGCCGATGGGGCAATTTCCGTCACAGAAGACGGAATAAAAACTTCCTTAACACAATCAGAATGATTACATAAAAAATTGCCCCTTATTTTTTTGACCTCTTTAGGGATTTTTATAGAGTATTCATCCTCATCTAAAAAATAATGTATCAATGTTCCATTTTCATCAATTTTGATTTTATTGAAAGCCATAATTTTCTCCATTCAAATATTTTTTGTTTAAAAAATTACTCCCACGCTTAAATCGTAGCCGCTGCCTTTTTCGGAGAGGCGAGGAAGAAATTCCGCAAGTTCGGCGCGCGCCGACTTTTCACATTCTTCTTTATATCCGCAAAAAATATTGCCGATAAAGTCGAGATAGGCTTGTTCGCTCGTGTAACTGTTGATAATTCCGTCTGTCGTTAGAATCAGCCCGCCGAACGATTTATCGTTAGCAAATCGACGAAACAATGCTTGAATTGCTTGTCCGCGTCACCACCACATAGAGAAGTGGTAAGATTCAATTGCAAATTATCATCCTTTAACTCGTACGCCAAGCCGTAAAACATTTTCGCAACGCCGATGTTTTGCACTCAAAAGTTTCCGTGCCTTTTTCTCCACAAGAGCAAGAGTAATAATACTTTGCCGCGTCAGTGCAAGTGGCTTCCGCGGCAAGATAATCGGTTGTCGTGACTTGTTCGGTAAACGAATGCTCGTGCATTTTACAGCCGACAAGACCAACGGTTACGCACAACAAAAAAAATAAAACTTAAGACATAAAGTGCTAATTTTTTCATACTTGTAATCTCCTTCAATCCCTTAAAATTTTAATGTCCTTTTGTGTTTCAAGATGTGCATGAAATTTTTTAATGCATACTTTTCGCTAATAATATACTACTTTGCAGTCTGGATGTCAATGTTATCGTATATTTTATACAAATAAAAGTCAATGGCGAGCACTAACCGACATTTTTCACTTTTAATGTCCTAAATTCTCCCGCAAAAGCAAAAATGTGCATCTATCAGGATAATAGTTGCACATTTTTTGGTTCTATAGTAAATGTTGGGGTGTAGGTAAAAAAATAGAGCAAGAACACTCTCCATGGTGTATAAAGGTATTGAAACGCAACGCCTACGGAGTGCAAAACTTTGAACGATTCAGAAAAAGAATCTTACTAAGTTGTTGAGAAAAAGAGAAAAAAAACAGTCGTCCGATGTATCTCGGACGACCGGCAAAAAGCAAATATGCAAATTATTTTACAGTGCGAGAATTTTCTTGCACCCCAACATTTGACACAGAACCAAAATTGACGAGGGCGGAGATACATGCAGATGGCGGCAACGGTTGCTTGTCCACGACAAACAAAAAAATAGCGACGGCTCAGATTGGTGCAGATTGACCCAACTGGGACGAGTGGGCACGGACATCACCACAAAACACTTTTTATAAATAAATTGACGAGGGCGGAGATACGTGCAGATGGCGGCAACAGTTGCTTGCCCACGACAGGAACGTACTTGGCGTACGTGACTTAGTGGGCGAGCAAGCGTAGCCGTCAGATGTGCGCATATACGCCCTCGTCAAATAATGCCGTGGATGTAAGACGATGCATCAAACAACATCAAATCGTCCAGACTTTCCCCTACGCCCACAAAATAGACGGGGATGTCCATGTCGTGCTTGATTGCCAGCACCACACCGCCCTTGGCTGTTCCGTCAAGTTTGGTAAGCACAATGCCGTCGATGTCGATTGCTTCGTTGAAAATTTCCACCTGGCTAAGCGCGTTTTGTCCCGTCGTCGCGTCAAGCACAATCAGATTGTGGCGTTCCGCCTCGGGAAACTCGCGGTCGATCACGCGGTCGATCTTTTTCAATTCTTCCATCAGATTTTTTTTGTTGTGCAGTCGACCGGCAGTATCCACAAGCACCACGTCGGTGCCGCGGCTTTTTGCCGAACTGATGGCGTCAAACACCACCGCCGCAGGGTCGCTGCCCTCTTCGTGCTTGATTATACGCACTTTGGCGCGGTTGGCCCACACTTCCAGTTGTTCGCTTGCAGCCGCACGGAAAGTATCCGCCGCCGCAATTACCACCGACTTGCCCTGTTTTACAAAAATGTTTGCCAGTTTGCCGATAGTAGTCGTCTTTCCCACGCCGTTTACGCCGCTTACCATAATTACCGTCGGGTAAGATGTTTCAAACTTCTCATCGCCCAGAATGTCCGCCATTACTTCGCGCAGATAGTCGTAGGCGCGCTTGCTGTCCGACACACTGTCGCGGCGCATGCGTTCGCGAAGTTCGTCTATGATGTCCACCGTAGTGTCTTCGCCTATGTCGGCTTCCAGCAAAATAAATTCCAGCTCTTCGTAAAAATCTTCGTCGAAAATCCCGCGCTTAAACAGTTCGTTCAGTTTGAAGCCGATTTTGTCACGGGTCTTTTTAAGCCCGTCGATAATTTTTTGAAAAAATCCCATAGTGTTACCTTTTTACAAATTTTGACCTGCCCGGCAGCAGATAGGAAACGGGTAAGTTCCGCACCTGCCGGGGCTGCTTTTCAACGTCGCGTACCGACACGCGTTTGCACGATTGTGCTACTGCGCCATTGCGGTTGCTTCGGTAAGTTTTACCGAAACAATCTTACTTACGCCGCGTTCTTCCATGGTTACGCCGTACAGCACGTCGGCATTTTCCATTGTCGGCTTTTTGTGGGTGATTACGATAAATTGCGTCGAATCGCTGAACTTGCGCAGATACTTTGCAATGCGCTCGCAGTTTGCGTCGTCCAATGCGGCTTCGATTTCGTCCAGTACGCAGAAGGGCATCGGGTTGAACTTCAGAATTGCAAACAAAATCGCGCAGGAAGTCATCGTGCGCTCGCCGCCCGACAGCAGCGAGATGTTTTGCAGTTTCTTTTCCGGCGGTTGCGCTTCGATCTCCACACCCTGGCTGAGAAGAGGTTTGTTGGGGTCGTTTTCGACATACAAGCGCGCACTTCCGCCGTTAAACAACTCACGGAAAATGGTCTTGAAGTTGTCGTTGATTTGTTCCATACCCTTGCGGAAACGGGTTTCGATGTCATCTTCAAGCCCTTTCAGCACGGTGTTGAGGTCGTCCTCGGCGCGGTGAAGGTCGTCGATTTGCGTCATGTAGTCGTCGTAACGTTCCTGCGCTTCCTTCAGTTCCTCTATTGCGCCGACGTTTACAGGTCCCAGTTGCTGCATACTCTGCTTCAACTCGCTGATACGTGCGCGCGCCGCTTCCTTGTCGAAGTTTTCCTGCTTGTACTGCATTGCCGCGCTGTACGTAATGCCGTATTCGTCCTGTACGCGCTGTTGCAGTTCGGCAAGGTTGCTGTCGATGGAGTCAAGCATAAACTGTTGCTTGTCTATGTCGCCGTTGATTTGCTGCACTTCGCCGTTCAGACGACTGTGGTCCTCGTTCAGTTGCTTGTAGTCCACTTCCAGTTGCACGCGCTTAGCATCCAATGCCTGAATTTTTGCCGTCAACGCGTCCATTTCTTCACGCAAAGACTTGTTTGCAACGTCTTCGTTCAACTTGGCGTACAACAGGTCGATGCCTGCCTTGACCTGTCCGATGTAGGCTTGCTTGGAAGAAATGTCTTCCTGCGACTTTGCCACAAGCAAGGTGTTGTTGGCAATTTCCTTTTCGGCGGCTTCGATGTTGCTGTTCAATAGTCCAAGGCGGTAACGTTTGTCCGACACCATTTGTTGCATGCCGTCCTTGGCGGACGTTTCGGCGGCAAGTGTCTTTTTGAGGTGTTCCAGCTTTTCGCGCAGTTTCTTGTCGGCGGATTGCACCTCGACAAGTTTCTGGTTCATTTTTACCGTCAGTTGCTCAATCTCTTTCAGGCGTTTGTTGATATGTTCCTTTTCTTCACCTAAGCCGAGGATTGTCTTTTTGTCGGAATTACTCAGCGTGTTGCTGGTTTCGATTTTTTCCTTGGCGGTGGCAATTTCCACATTGAGGGCGTTTATCGTTTCCAGCAAGCCGTTGTAGGTATTGCGTGTTTCCGTCAGATTTTTGTCCACCGACGTTTTGCGGTTTTCCGCCTCGGTCAGCAAACGCTTAGCGTCTTCAAGTTTGGCTTTGCGCTCGGCAATCTGTGTTTCGTAACTAAGAAGGTTAGCAACGTTCTGCTTCTTGTTGCTGCCGCCTTCAAGACTACCGTCGTTGCTGATACGTTCGCCCGTCAGCGTAACCATACGATGCGCGTAACGGTACTTGCGGCTGATTTTTACGGCGTTGTCGTAGGTGTCCACAACTACCGTGCCGCCGAGAAGCGATTCCATTACGTTGCTATAATGACGGTCAAACTGCACCAGGTCGCTTGCCACGCCCAGTACACCGGGCTCGTTAAGCACCTCGGCGCGGTCAATGCCGTGTGGTTTCATACTGCTGACCGGCAGGAAGGTTGCACGACCGTAATCGTGCTGTTTGAGGTAGGTAATAAGGTATTTTACGTCGTTTTCGTCCTCGGTGACGATGTTTTGCAAACGTCCGCCGAGTGCGGTTTCGATGGCGATTTGCAGTTTCGGTTCTACCTTAAGCAAGTTTGCCACAACGCCACAGATGTGCTTGTTCAGTTCCGCGTCGCGCTTGGCGTCCTGCATCAGGTTTTGTACGGCGTAGGCGTAGCCTTTGTAGTTGTCGGCAAATTCCTGCAACATCTTGATTCCGCCGTTTTCGCTGCTGAATGCCTGTTGCGCACGGTTGAGTTCCTTGTTCTGCTCGAATTGGCGGTACTCAAGGTCCTTGACCTGTTGGCGAAGGTCGGCGGCGGTTTTTACAAGTTCGTCACGTTGCTTGCGCAGACTGTCGTACCTGGCAAGCAGTTGTCCCTCGTCGCCTTCCGACTCGGCAAGTTTGTCGGCGAGTTCCTTTTCCTTGACGGCAATCTGTCCCAGACGGTCGTTCAGGGTGGTCGTTTCCGTTTCAAACGCCACAAGGCGGTTGTTTGCGTTGGCGACAGCCGATGTGATTTCGTCCAGTTTGGCGCGAGCCGTTTCCGTTTCGTCGGTGACCGATTCCACGCGTCGGCAGATGTCTGCGTACTGCAGGTTTGCCGTAGCCGTTTCCTTGTCCAGTGTTACGCGCTCGACTTCGCGACGTTTGTTTGTTTCAGCAAGGTCGGCGTTTGTCCGTTGCAGTTCTTCGATGGATTTCGTCGTTTCGGCAATCTGCTCTTCGGTGATTTCGATTTCACGCTTAAAACCGTCGATACGAGCCTGCACCGCGTCACGCTGACCGCCCGACTTACCGATTTCTTCGGCAAGTTGCACCTGACGTTCGCGAAGTCCCGACAAATTGCCTTCGATGTCGTTACGTTCGTGTGTTACGGTGTCCAGTCTGTCGTTGACGTCGGCAAGCTGCGATTCTCTCAGGAGTAATTCTTCGCTCAAGGCGGCGATTTTGGTCTTGCAGTTGTCCTTGTCGCTGCTTGCATGGTCGTAGCCGTAAATGTAGGCATTGATTTCGCACAGACGCAGTTCCTCGTAGATGTCCAGGTAGCGGCGAGCCATTGTCGTCTGACGTTTAAGCACGGGCAGACGTTTACTGAGTTCGTCCACTATTACCATGGTCGTGTCGATGTTATTGCGCGTTTTTTCCAGACGGCGTTCCGTTTCGTCCTTTTTGATACGGAAGGAACTTATGCCCAGGGCTTCCTCGAAGATGGCGCGGCGGTCTTCCGGCTTGGCATTGAGGATGGCGTCCATACGTCCCTGTCCTACAACCCAGTAGCCTTCCTTACCAAGTCCCACACCGCGAAGCAATGCCTGAATGTCGCGCAGACGCACCACATTGCGGTTGAGAAGATATTCGCTTTCGTTGTTGCGATACAACTTACGACTGATGATTACCTCGTCCATGTCTATGGGGAACAGCCGCGTAGAGTTGTCCATAAACAACGACACTTCGCAGTAACTCATCGACTTACGATTTCCGCTTCCGTTGAAAATAAGGTCCTGCATCAATTTACCGCGCAGGTTTTTGGTGCTTTGTTCACCGAGAACCCAACGGATAGAGTCGGAAATGTTACTTTTGCCGCAGCCGTTGGGTCCTACAATGCCCGTAACGGGTTGATCGAATTTAAGTTCCATTTTGTCAGCAAAAGACTTAAATCCGTAAATTTCTACTTTTTTGAGATACAGCACTTACTTTACTCCCCATTTTTCTACGATTTTTTTTGCGGCGCACTGCTCGGCGGCTTTTTTGCTAAGTCCGCTGCCGTCGGCTTCGTGCCGCCCGTTTATGTACAATGCCGAGTAGTACGTCGGTTTGTTGTCGGGTCCGCTTTTGCCTGTCTGGCGGTATTCCACCGTCCACTGCTTTTGCTGACAGTATTCCTGCAATGCGGTTTTGCAGTCTTTCAGTCGAAGTCGCCCGACGTCGTCAAGTTCCTTTTTCAGCGTGTCCAGTACAAACTTGCGAGCCGCGTCCATTCCGCCGTCCTTGTACACGGCGCACAGCACCGCTTCGTACAGATTGGCTTCGATTTTTTTTGACTGTTTTTTAATTTGCGCGGCATTGTCGGCAACAAGCAGAAAGCGCATGATGTCCATCCTGTCCACTACGGGTCGCAGTCCGTCGGCGGACACAAGCAGCGCGCGCACCTTGGACAATTGCCCCTGGTCGAACTCGGGATAGTTGTCGAAAAGATATTCCGAAACGATGTACTCCAGGACGGCGTCGCCGAAAAATTCCATCCGTTCGTTGTCGTCCAGTCCGTGTTGCCGAGCGTAACTGCTGTGGCAAAAGGCTTGTTCAAGCAAACTTTCGTCGTTAAACGCGTAGCCGATATTCCGTTGAATTTCACTAAGTCGGTTGTTGTCCATTTAATTCCCGTCGGGCGTGTAGCATCTTTTGACATAAGCGGCTTGCAGACAAACAAAAATCGACATCAGACAAGGCGCGTAGTCACACTACCCCGATTTTACATATGTAGCTATTATACATCAAAAACGCCTGCTTTGCAACTGATACGGCAAGTAAAATGACATTGTTTCACAAGAACGACGTTTTTCAACAATATGTTTCACAAGCACGACTGCAAAATCCATTTTCACAGACCAATGAAACCGTAAGAATAAATAAAAAGTACACTGCACGAGGCGAACGCTCTCCCGAAAGAACGAGAAAGACTATTTCTGAATTGTCGGTAATAACAAACGAAAACAAAAAAAATCCACAACGCAAAAAACCATTGGCAAAACTATGCCAATGGCTAAATGCACAAAATGAAGTTTGTCACACGGATTGCGATTTTGCAGGGCTGCACCGCCGCATGTCGCAACGCAAAAACAGGTTTAATTACTTGTTGTCCGTGGTAACATCCACTACCTGACTTCCGTCATAGTAGCCGCAAGCGTCACAAACCTTGTGGGCAACCTTAAGTTCGTGGCATTGAGGGCATTCCACCAAAGTAGGAGCCGTAGCCTTCCAGTTTGCTGCGCGCGTATGCTTTCTTTGTTTGGATGTTTTTCTCTTGGGTACTGCCATTGTAGTGCACCTCCGTCTAAAATTTAATGTTTTTGAGGAATGAAAAGGGGTTTTCCTTGGTTGTGTCGCAGTCGCACTGCGTTTCGTTGAGATTTGCTCCGCACTTCGGGCACAATCCCTTGCAATCGTCCTTGCAGACGAGCGACGTCGGTACGCCTAACACTATTTCATCCCTTACAGCCTGCGTTACGTCCAGCTTGCTGTCAAAGTAAACGTAGTCGTCCTCTTCGGGACCGCAGTCTTTGTAAAAAGTCTGTTGAAAAGGTAGTACGATTTGTTTGGTGACGGGTGCAAGGCACTTGTCGCAGTAACCGTTGACAAGGCAAGTAATTTTGCCTTCCGCCTCTACGTCGGGATTGACAAACATTACGTCAAATTGCACGTAAACGTCGGCAAGCTCCGCCTCGGGGTAAGGCAACAGATCTCCGTCAGGTTTGAAGTGACCGGAAAAGGGCAACGATTTGCCCACATTGGCCATATTTTCCGACAATTCTATTACAATTTCTTTAGACACGTCCATTATTATACAAAGTTACAACCGATTTGTCAACGGTTTACGCCAAGTTTGCGACAACCATTGTTTCGCGTGCGATTGCCAGTTCCTCGTTGGTGGGAATGACAAGCACTTTCACGCGGCTGTCGTCTGCCTGAATTTCGGCAATCTGACCACTTGGGCAATTGAGGTTCTTTTCGGGGTCGATTTTGATACCGAAGTAGTCCATGTCGGCAAGCGCGGCGGCACGAACGCGATCGACGTGTTCGCCGATACCTGCGGTAAAGACGATTGCGTCAACTCCGTCCATGGCAGCCATGTATGCGCCGATGTATTTTTTTGTTGCGTAGCAGAACATTTCCAACGCCAGCTTGCAGCGATAGTCGCCGTTGTCCTCGCCCGCGGTAAGGTCGCGGAAGTCGGATTTGCCGCCGGAAATACCACGCATGCCGCATTCCTTGTTGAGGTAGGTCAGCATTTCGGAAATATTTTTGCCTTCTTTCTTTGCAAGATACTCCACCGCCGCAAAGTCGATGTCACCGCTGCGGCTGCCCATGGGTACGCCTGCAAGAGGTGTAAAGCCCATGCTGGTGTCAATGCACTTACCTCCCTTAACAGCCGTGATTGACGAGCCGTTGCCAAGGTGGCAGGTGATGATCCTGGTATCTTTGATGTCAACGTTCAGGTACTTTGCGCATTGCTCTGCAACGTACTTGTGGCTTGTGCCGTGCGCGCCGTAACGGCGAATCTTGTACTTTTCGTAATCTTCGTACTTGATTGCGTACATGTAGGCGTAGTCGGGCATGGTAAAGTGGAAGCCCGTATCGAACACAAGCACCATCGGGGTGTCGGGCATTTCGGCAAGGCAGGCATTTACGCCGATAATCGCCGCAGGATTGTGCAGGGGCGCAAGGTCCTTGATTTCTTCCATCAGTTGCATTGCGTGAGGGGTAACGAGAGTCGGCTGTTTGAACGCTTCGCCGCTTGCCACAACGCGGTGACCCACGCCGTCGATTTCCTTCATGTCGGAAATCACACCGATTTCGGGGTCGGCAAGTGTTGCAAGCACTGTCTTTACTGCAACCTGGTGGTTGGGGAAGTCTGCGGGACGTTCGATCTTGACATTGTCGGTTTTGTAACTGAATGTCGGGTCGGCAATGCCGATACGGTCGCAGTTGCCTTTTGCAAGCACCGCTTCCGTTTCCATGTCGATAAGTTGGTACTTAAGGGATGAACTGCCGGAATTGATTACCAGTATTTTCATGTTTACCTCACTAAAACTGCGTTTGCAATGCCGTAATTGCCACTGCGGCTACGATATCGTCGGACTTGCATCCGCGGCTAAGGTCGTTGAGCGGTTTGGCAAATCCCTGACAAATGGGACCTACAGCCATAAATCCGCCAAGACGTTCGGCAATTTTGTAACCGATATTGCCTGCCTGCAGGTCGGGGAAGATAAACACGTTTGCGTGACCGGCAACTTCGCTTCCTGGTGCCTTCATTGCGCCTACCGACGGTACGATTGCCGCGTCGAATTGCAGTTCGCCGTCAAGTTTCAGTTCGGGTGCCTTTTCGTGAGCGATACGCGTTGCTTCGGCAACCAAAGTAACGTTGTCGTGTTTTGCGCTGCCGTGGCTACTGAAACTGAGCATTGCAACCTTCGGGTCGATACCTGCTATTGCCTGTGCCGATTTTGCCGTAGCGATTGCGCAGTCGGCAAGACCTTCGCTCGTGTACGTGGGGTTAAGTCCGCAGTCGGCAAACACCACCACGCCGTCGGGGCAATACTGGTTGCCCTGTGGCGGACAAATCATAAGGTTGAAACTGGATACAGCCGACACGCCGGGCGCGGTCTTGATGATTTGCAGACCAGGACGCAGAGTGTTTGCCGTGCTGTGACATGCGCCGGACACAAGTCCGTCCACGTCGCCGCACTTAAGCATCATTGCGCCGAAGTAGGTGCCGTCTTTCAGCAGTTCCGCAGCCTGTTCGGGGGTCATACCCTTGCTTTTGCGGATTTCGCACAGTTTTGCGTTGTAGTCCGCAAGTTTGTCGCTTGTAAGCGGATTGACGATTGTAACGCCCACAAGGTCAACGTCGGGATTAGCGGCTTTGATTGCCGCTTCGTCGCCGAGAAGGACGATTTTCGCAATGCCTTGCTTTGTTGCGTCGGAAGCGGCGCGTACTACACGACTGTCTTCGCCTTCGCACAAAACGATGGTCTTGCCGAGTGCGGCTGCTTTGGACTTGATTTGTTCAAGAATATTCATAGAAACAACGCTCCTTAATTATGTTAAAATTTGTCGCAAACGCTTTGTCAAACGAAAGGAAATAATGTATAATGTAGACAAAACACTTGCAATGTTTTTAATGTAGTTTAATAATAACACATAAAAAAAATAAAGTAAACTAAAACGCCGAGCAAATAAAATTATTACCGACGACGTTACTGCAAAAGAACCCCGAAACAGACATGAAAATTTCTGCGATTATTTGTGAATTTAACCCTATACACAAAGGACACAAACGCCTTATCGACCTTGCCCGAAACACAAGCGACTACGTCGTGTGCGTGATGAGCGGCAACTTTACCCAGCGCGGATTGCCTGCCTGCGCAGACAAGTACGCGCGCGCTCGCCATGCAGTAAGGTGCGGCGCAGACCTCGTTGTGGAATTGCCAACGGTTTTTGCCTGCGCCTCGGCGGAAAACTTTGCGCTGGGCGGCGTGAAAATCGCGTCAATGACGGGCGCGGAAACGTTGCTGTTCGGCAGCGAGTGCGGCGACATCACCACGTTGCGGCTGACGGCGGAACTACTTCAGCGGCCGGACACCAACGAGCGCATACGCGAAGAAATCGCCAAGGGCGCAAGTTACCCAAAGGCGGTTGCGCTGGCACTGGGTCTGCCGATACTGGACAGCCCGAACAACGTGCTTGCCCTCGAGTACATCAGGGCGATACAGCGGCTCAATGTCAACATCGAACCGGTAACGCTGAAGCGCACCGACAACTACACCGCAACCCACCCGAAGGGCAGGTACGCAAGCAGCACTGCAATACGCGCCAACCCCGAAATCATTGGCAAGTACAGTTACCCATTTGTTGCCGAGGACATGAACCTTGAAGCAGAAACGGCATTCAAGGAATACGCGCCCCACGCCCTTGCCACATTTACGGCGGAGGAACTGGAACTCATCGAAGGTATGACGGAAGGTATCAACAACCGCATCTTTGCCGCGGACAAATCGGGCGGATACGAAACGCTGTGCGAAGCCGTCAAAACCAAACGTTACACACGTGCAAAAATACAGCGACTGATTTTTGCCGCTACCGTCGCCATGACCAAAAACGAAGTCGCCACGCAAATGCGCACTACTCCGCACACCAAAGTGCTTGCCGTAAGCCCGCGCGCCACAACCCTTCTGGAACGCGCCGACAACATGACGGACATCGTCACGCAACGCAGCGACAGACTGTACTACTCCTTTGCCAATGGGGTAACGCCACCGACAAAGTTGCAGGTTGTCGAACAAAAACTCAAATAATCGCCACAAAGCCTCGTTCGGTCAGTTTTGCCCGAAGCGAGGTTTTTTACTACGGTTTTTGTCCCCAAATCAGTTTTTTTTGAAATACTATGTGTGTAATAGTATTTTACAAAACGGCATTTTTCGCCATAATCCGGCGTTTCTCTGCCATCAACACCATTTTTTAACTGATTTTCGCATATACTTTTTTGTATGAAAATTCTTCAGAGCACGCTGTACGTTTTGCTGTTTTTGTTTGTTGCCGTAATGCTTGCGACAAGCCCTGCCGCCTTTTGCCGCGCCTTTATCGACGGGGTGACAATATGGGCGGTAAGCGTTTTACCGGTACTTCTGCCATTTGCACTGCTTGCGCCGCTTGCCGCAAGGGCGTTGCCGCGCAAGGTTTCCGTTACGGGATTTTTGTTCGGCGTGCATGCCGACGGACTGTTTCTCCCGTCGCTTATATGCGGCTACCCTGTCGGCGCGAAACTCATTTCAATGTCGGATTGCGACAAAGATACGGCAACAAAATTGTCCTCGTTCTGCTCTACCCCGGGACCGATTTTTGTTGTCGCAACCGTAGGTCCGCTGCTCGGGGACGCTCGCGCAACGGCAATTCTTGCCGTGTCGCAACTTGTCGCATGCGTCCTTTGCGGACTACTTAACGGACGTTTTCGCGGCGGCACGACAAAGGCAACAGCCACTTCTACCGCCGACAAAAACTTCGGGCAAAGTCTAACCGACGCGATACTGTCTGTGTTGTCCGTAGGGGCATTGATTGCGCTTGTGTACATGTTTACAAGTATGGTGAAGTCGCTTTTTCCGTCGGACGTTTCCGAAAGTCTTGTTTTCAATTTTGCACTGGGGCTTGCCGAAATGACCAACGGCGTTTTTGCAATTACGTCGCTTTGTCAAAACCTGTCCGTAGCAACCACCCTTTGTTCGGCGCTGCTTGCATTCGGCGGAGCAGGCGTACTGCTGCAAAGCATGTCATTTTTGTCCGCAAAGGGCGTAAAGGTTGCCGCATACCTTTGGCAAAAAGTCACACAGGCGGCAATTGCCACAATCGTTTCATTCCTTCTTTGCCTGATATTTTTAAGATAGTGAGTTTCTTTAACCAATAACCGAACGTCGCCACATTTGCAAAAATTATCGGTAACGGAAACGAAAAGCCTGAATAAATAAAACAACACATCAAAATATAACCGCACTAAATTGGCGCAGTGCCTTGATTTAGTGCGGATTTTTTGTTATACTGTCGGTATGAAGAAAAAAAACAATTCATTTGAAATTTTTGACGGCTGCGGCGCGGTTATGATTTCCGCACCGCACAACGTAGAGCACCTGCGCAACGGACAAATGCGCTTTGCCGAGCCGCAAACGGGCGTGCTTGCGCTGAAATTGCACGACGAGTTGCATGTGCCGGTCATTGTAAAAACGTTTAACGACAACGACGACGCCAACTTTGACGAAGTAAGTCCGTACAAACAAAGCCTTGCGCAGTACATCAACGCTCACGGCAACATCAGGTTGCTTATTGACCTGCATCAACTTGCGCCCGAGCGTGACATCGCCGCCGATATCGGCACCGCCGACAAAGTAAACTTTGCCGACGACAACTTTGTCGCGCAAATCGTGAGCGAATTTGAAAGCCGCAACATCACGCCTGTCAAGGTTGATTTTATCTTCAAGGGGGCAGGGCAAAACACTGTTTCGTCTTTTATCCGAGTAAATTGCGGAATACCGACATTACAGCTGGAACTTAACAGCAACCTTCTGATAGAGACGTACCCCACCTACAACCTCGACGGCGTTTACGAAGCATTGAAAAGCATAATTACACTTTACAACAGACAAGAGGGCGCAAATGAGTAAACAACCGACAAAAATAACCGTAACGGACAACAACAAAGTGTGCATTTCCTGCCGCGGCAGGACAAACGACGAGCAACTTTCCGTTTTTTCCGAGTTGAGTTGCGCAGGCATTGCAAAACGTTCAAGCGACGTACTCAACACAATTTCGCTGTCGGCAAGCAACATGGACAAACTTGGCGGCGCACCGCTTACGCTGTTGAACCGTTCAAACGGAATGTACACGGACGTTGTCGCGGCAAAAGCAGACATAGATGACGACAAAATCAAAATATCCAATTACGTCGCCGAGTGGCTTGGCATTGACGATGCCGCGAATGACAAAATCACGCTAACTTTGCTTACAAACAAAACCGTTGTCGCAAGCAAAGTTACCGTACAAAAAATCGACTTTATCAAAAACGACTACATCGTGATGTCCCGCCCGGACTACGACGTGGTTACAGGCAGTATGGCCAACTTCAGATTGCTGTCAATTTCAAACGGCTACACCGGCGAAGAAATGATTGTAAAACGCGATCATATCAAAGTCGACGGCAAACTTGCTAAGGGTGAAATTTTGCTCAACAAAAAGCAACGCACTTACCTTGGACTGCAAACGCCGCTGTATCTGCCGCAACACCTGTACGACAAACTGAAAGCAGCAACCAAAATCGACAAGGAAGAACAGAAACTTTTCAGCCGCGGCTACGACCCCGAAACTCGCATGCTCGCGGATGATCTGCCCTACGAAGCCACTCGCGCCCTGAATAAACTCGTCGAAAAGTATCTGCCGACCAACCTTACCATCCGACCGGTGCTGCAATCTTTCAACAACAAACCGCACCGCTTCTGGTCACGCCTTGCCGACTTTTTTGTAGGCAAAAGCACCATGCCGCTTGTTTGCCGACGCCCCTACGACACCGACGAGGGTTCCGACGTCGTGCGCATGAGCAAGTCCAACATGAAACTGCTGGGGATAGACAACATGGACAGGGTAATTCTCCGCCACAAAAACAAATCACTGTCCGTTGCCGTACTGGAAATAGACGACAATGACATGTTTTACAAGGAAAATCTGCCGATAAACATCAACAACGCCATCGGGATACCGGTGCACCTGCGCAAGCAACTGGGGATTACACGGCTTAACGCCGTCGTAAAAGTGGACCGCGACACGGGCTTTATTTTCCGCAAAAGCATAAACGAACAAATAGTGCCGATACTGTTGACGTTGTTTTCCGTCAACGTTTTCCGCGACGAAAACATCTGGAAGTCGATTTTGCTGTCGCTCCTGGCGGTGCCGATAGTCGTCTATTTCAACCTGTCCGGCAAACGCAACCAACGCGGCGCAAAGTAAGATGCCAACCAAAATTACTTCAAACAACATTACTGAAAAACGGTACTTAACAAAAAAAACGACGTTTACCTTTGACAGGCAAATGTCGTTTTTCATTTAGTATTTCGTGAATAAATTAAACCAACGGCTTAGCGGATTGTTTACTGCGTTTTTAATGTAGTAATCCGCATGTCACTTGATTAACCCACCATTTTTCTCGACAAGCAGACGTTTCAATACACGCAGACGTTTCAGTCACGCCAACCTGCCTTGCACTACGCGCTACCGTCTTTCCGAAAAACCGTCGCTAAGGATTTTCAGCAATTCGGCAGTATCGTCGATACCCAGACATTCGTCGGTCTGCGACACACCATAGCCGCCGCCGTTAAGGTAACTTTCCGCCATTACGCCGTCGACAAATTCGTTTTTCGCAACCATGCGAGCGTTGTTAATCTGATTTTTTGCCATCTTGCAACTGTTGGCGTGCGACAAGTCCGCCATCACGAAGCCGTTAAGCCCCTTTTTGGCAAGCAGACTTTTTGCGATGCATACGTGAGTGCGGTCGATGTTGCCCCAGCACTGCCATGTGTAGCCGCCGCGAAGCACGATGTGCGCGTTTTCGTTGCCGCTTGTGGTAACGCACCTGCCGTTGGCAGGGAATGTGCAAGGGTGTGCCACCGCGTAAAGGGAGTCTACTGCCTTCGCGATTTCTCCGTCGGTACCGTTTTTAACGCCACAGGCAATGTCAAGTGCGGAAGCAACGCCGCGGTGAAGGGAATCTTCGCTGCTGCGTGCGCCGATAAAGGCGTAACTTACAAGGTCGGCAACATAGGGAAACATGTCGGGGTACAACACTTCGTCGGCAACAGGCAAACCGACGTCAAGGCAGTCCAGCATCATTTTGCGGCAATCAAGCAAGCCCTTTGTCATGTCGCCGTCGCCAAACATAATCCCGTTGTAACCCGTGCCGTCGCTGTGGGGTTTGCTTGTGTAAATGCGCGCAACAACCAGCAGATTAGGCAAATCATCGGCAATTTTCTTTAGTTTGCGCACGTACTCGGCGACAGCGTCCACGTTGTCGGCGGCACAAGGTCCGCAAACAACGGTCAGGCGTTTACGCGTTTTTATATTTTGTTTTATCTCTTCGTCGAATGCGGCTTTACGCGCGGCAAGTTTGTCGCCGACGGGCAACATGCAGACAATGTCCGCAACAGAAGGGAGATCTTTAATTATTTTGTACATTTTTTCCTTTGAGTAGCGGCAATGCTCGTCTAAAAACTGCGCTTTACAATTTCAAGCGCGGCTTCGGGCACGTACGCCGAGTAATCTTTGCCAAACGCAGCAAGTTCCCTTACAAGCGAAGCCGACACGTGGCGCATGTTGCGGTCGGCAACTATAAACACCGTTTCGCCCTCCCACATGTCGCGGTTGATGTCAACAAGCGTCGTCACTTCGGACAACTCGTCCGCGCCGCGCACCACCTTGTACATTACGTTTGCGTTTACCGACTTGCAGAAATCGACAAGCAGTCCGCGGTGTAGCACGCACTCGACATTTGCGATTTTTGCCGTTGCGGCTTTTACGGCGGCAAGGCGATCATCGTCGCTCATAGCATATTTTTTACCGATGTTTACGCCCACCACGACATACAATTTGTCGCACAACGCGGCTGCGCGCCTGATTGCGTCAACGTGACCTATCGTAACAGGGCAAAACGATCCTGCAAAAATTCCGATTTGCATTTTTACTCCTTTTCGGGCAAGTTTTCTTTGTCATCGCGGTAAAACGAAAACACCACCGTGCCGACTTTGCGCCGTTTGTACAAAGCAAGCGACGACATTTTGTCGGGAATGTCAACGTCCGCGGAATGTTCGCACACCACGGTTGCGCCGCCAGCAAGCATTTTTTGTTTACAAAGCAGCTCAACGGCAGGCGTGTACACATTGCTTTTGTATGGCGGGTCAAGGTACACAAGGTCAAACTTTACGCCCGCCAGCGCACGCAGACATTGCGCGTAGTCGCACCTGTACAGTTCAGGCACAATACCCAGCTTTGCGAAATTTTCGTTGATTGCCGTCTGCGCGTCACGTCCGTTGTCGCACATTACCGCGCGCTTTGCACCACGGCTCAGGCACTCCAGCGCGATCTGTCCGCTGCCTGCAAACAGGTCCAGCACAGTGCAGCCGTCAAGGTCGCCCAGCATGTTGAACAATGTTTCCTTTGCACGGTCGAGGGTCGGGCGCGTGTCGCTTTTCGGGGCAACCAGTTTGCGCCCCTTGTAAATACCGGTGATGATTCTCATACGGATATTGTACACCATCAGCGCAAATTACACAACAATTCATAAACAATTGTGTCGCAATCAGACGGATTTACTCCGTTGCCAAGCAAAATTGCCTCGTCGCCGACCGCTGAGCGGAAGTTGCCTGTGTCGCAAATCGTCATACCCATACACACTGCCACAATGCGAGCGGTATGCCCGGACACAACCACGTTTTGCCCCACAAGCACCCGCGGAAGCCCCTGCGCGTAGCCGACATTGAGTACCGCAAGGTTTGTGGCAACCGTCGGACGAAATACAGCGTCGTAGCCGACGGCGCACCCCGGCGCAACAAGACGCGAAGCAATTACCCTTGCCGTAACCGTTTTTGCAGGGGTAAGGAAGTCCGCACCGTAGCCGTACAAGCCTACACCCACTCTCACCGCGTCAAGGCGATATTTTTCGCCTTGCAGTGCCGCGCTGGTGTTTGCCATATGCTTTGTCACGGTGTGCCCGACCGCTTGCTGCAAGTAATCGGCGCAGGGCAAAAACTCGGCAAGTTGTTTGTCGCAGTCGGCTTTGTCTGTTCCCCAAAAGTGACTGAACACGCCTCGCACGTCAAAATTTTTGTTAGCTGCGATTCGTCCGACTGCCGCAGGCAGTTGCTTTGCCGAAAATCCGAGACGTGACATACCGCTGTCAACCTTTATCTGCACTGCGAGGGGCAAGCCGCACCGTTCGGCAAGGGAAAGCGACGGAAAGTCCGACAACGTGACAACAAAGCCGCGTTTGCTTGCAACGGTAAGTTCGGCTTCGGTCAGGCAGGGCAACAAAATCATTGTTTCAACGCCCATATCGGCAATTTTCAACGCTTCGTCAACCGTCGCCACGGCAAAGCCGTCAACCACGTCGCGCAGGACGTTTGCCACACGCACCAACCCGTGCCCGTATGCGTCGTTTTTGACAACGGCAACCAGCGGAACGCCGACTCGTTTTTTAAGCGCAAGCGCATTCTGCACAATCGCGTGCAAGTTTATTTGTTGCAAAACCGTACCCCAAAATTTACGTTTACTTTTTTTGCGACGGCAACGCCACGAAACCAACGTGAAACCGACAAAGACAGCCCGATACAATCTTCAACAAAAGGGTTTACCGCCGTAAAAAAATGTGATATACTTATTTTATGAGATTCAACGCTAAATTTTCACCCGTAATTGACATAATTTTGTGGACGATGGCGGCAGTTTCCGTCGTCGGGCTTGTGTGCGGCGCGCTGGTAATGTTCGGCGTAAACGTCGCAGGCATTTTTGTCGGCCAGGCACGCGTCTTGGTAGGCTTTTGCCCCGTTTCCGCGCTGCTGTCGATACTTTTTGCCACCATTCACTACAAGGTGACAAACACTCACTTGCAACTAAAAATAGCATTCTGGGATATGCTCGGCGGCAGAATCGAAATCGGCAAAATTCTCAACATCGTAATCAAGGACGGCAAAATGTACGTCAGTTACCTTTGGAAAGGACCCGACCCGGTGATTGCGCGTATTGCAATTTCGCCAAAAAAATACGAGCAAATGAAAGCCATTCTGACGGCGCAAAACCCGAATATCGAATTCTGGAACGACGACGAAGCCGCCAAAGGGACAAGCGACGATTGATCGCCGAGCCCCGACAACGCAAAAGGACACACAGATGAAATTAGTAATTGCCAGCAACAACGCGCACAAAATTGCCGAAATAAAACAAATACTCGGCGGCAAGTTTGAGCAGATACTTTCACTTGAAGAAGCAGGCATTGTTTGCGACCCCGAAGAAAACGGAGCCACCTTTGCCGAAAATGCCATGATAAAGGCACGCGAAATCGCAAAATACACCGATTTGCCCGTGCTTGCCGACGATACGGGACTGTGTGTAGACGCTTTGGGCGGCGCACCCGGAGTGCACTCGGCACGATACGCAGGCAACCACGACAACGCAGGCAACCGCGCGAAACTGCTGCGTGCGCTTTACGGCAAAACAAACCGCACCGCTCACTTCGGTACCGCCGTTGTGTTGCTGTACCCGGACGGTAAAGTCGTAACAGCCGAAGGACGAGTCGACGGCAAAATTTTACATGCCGAAGCAGGAAACGGCGGTTTCGGGTATGACAGTTTGTTTTACAGCGACGACCTTGGAAAAAGTTTTGCCGAAGCCACGCCCGAAGAGAAAAACGCCGTAGGCCATCGCGGACGCGCCCTTGCCAATTTGCTGGCAAAGTTGTAAAAAAGACAAACAGCAACCCCGATTTGAACGTCTTTGACGTAATTAAGAATAAAAATATTTGCCGTAACCCGTGGCAAAAAGTCTTTTTGGAGAAAAAAAAACTATAGATTGTTGCAACAAAGGTAATCAGCCTGAAGAAACGCCTCGGGGAAGATAGCCTACAATTACTTTTGACACAGGGCAACCACGCTCGGCATGACATTTCGGCAATATGATTTGTCCAAAATTCCGGGCGAGTTATCGTCGGTTTTATTTGTAAAAACCTGAATTAAAAACTTTATTATTGAACATTACCGTAACTACAAAAAAAACGCTCACTGCACATTGAATGCGGCGAGCGTTTTACTTTACACTATTTCAAACAGTTTTCTCAGATCGTCGATTTCGTAATCGGGGACAATGCCTTTTGTGTTGGGCAGGTGCTTGGGATTGAACCAACAGGTTGCAACGCCTGCATTTTTGCCGCCCTTGATGTCGCTGGTCAGACTGTCGCCGACAACAAGCGCACTGTTCGGGTCAAAGCCGTCAATGTGGGCAAATGCAAAATCGAAAAATTCCTTTGCAGGCTTGGGCACGCCAACTTCCTCGCTTATGAAACGCACGGGAAAATGCTTGCCCATTCCGCTTCCGGCAAGGCGAGCCGTCTGTACCGACAAAATGCCGTTACTGACAAGGTACAACTTGTGACCGTTTGCGGCAAGCGCGGTAAGCACCTCGTCGGCGTGCTCTATTACGTCAAACCCGTGGTGAAGCCCTTCTTCGTATTCCGCAGTGATTGAGTGAAACTCTTCGTCGGACACGTTCCAGCCCAGCTCCTCAAACGTCAGCAAGAAGCGTTTGTCGCAAACAGTGCGTTTGTCAGCAAGTCCCAATTCCAACTGTTCCCACATGTAGATATTGTTTTTGCGGTAGGTCGCCAGCACGTGATTGTCAAACGGCAAACCGTGTTTTTGCAGGGCTGCCGCCAAAGCATTGTCCTCCGCCTTGTCGAAATCGAGTATCGTATTGTCTGCATCAAACAGTAAAAACTTGTACTTCATTGTTCATTTTTCCCTATTTTCGATATACTATGTGTGTAATAGTAGTTTATATTTTACGTTTTTCCAAGGTAATTGTAACAAATTTCACCCCTATCACGGATGTAAAAAGCCCCCACTATCTTGCAACAACAGGTCATGGGCGGGGACGGGATTCGGGGGTTCCCGCGATCCACGCGGGTCCGAATTACGGATGTAAAAAGCCTCGCTATCTTGCGATAACGAGGCATGGAGCGGGAGACGGGATTCGGACCCGCGATATCTGCCTTGGCAAGGCAGCGCTCTACCACTGAGCCACTCCCGCATAGTAAACTATGCTTGCTGTTGAAGTTTGTTTTGCTGGTGCGGATAAAGGGACTTGAACCCCCACGTCGAAGACACTAGATCCTAAGTCTAGCGCGTCTGCCAATTCCGCCATATCCGCACGAAACAAGTAATTGGTACACCTTCAGGGACTCGAACCCTGGACCCACTGATTAAGAGTCAGTTGCTCTACCAACTGAGCTAAAGATGCATATTAAGTTGACGTCCGATTGCCTGTGTCTTTTAATATTGGTGACCCATCCGCGATTCGAACGCGGGACACCATGATTAAAAGTCATGTGCTCTACCGACTGAGCTAATGGGTCATGGTTGGCAGGGGTAGCAGGATTTGAACCTACGAGATGTCAGAGTCAAAGTCTGATGCCTTACCGCTTGGCTACAGCCCAGTATATTAAATTATTTAAATGGGGTGGAAGATGGGACTCGAACCCACGGCCTCTAGTGCCACAAACTAGCGCTCTAACCAACTGAGCTACATCCACCATATTCCACAACTTGGAATGCACTTATAATTTTACTCCATCTAAATATTTTTGTCAATAGTTTGCAATAATTTTTTTCAATTTGTCATGTCGACTTTGAATTATTAATTTTGTTGAACATTCAATTACAAACCACAACACATTATTCCACTCTTGCACAAACAACCAACCTATTCTTTCCTGTTGCATCACAAGTAACTAGTGTTACCTCTATCCTGCCGTCAGTTTGTCTTGTAATATATGATGTATCTGATTCTGGTGTAAAATATTTATTAAATATTGTATATTCTAATTTATTACCATATATATCTGTTATATAAATCTTATCTCCTACTTGAAGATATTTA
>OGOZ01000597.1_pt1 | contig 24034 bp, 19 predicted proteins | sample 1552801 | NCBI WGS metagenome assembly OGOZ01 (sample SAMEA2580196, study PRJEB22360) | human gut metagenome | biome: human gut; feature: human-associated habitat; material: faeces | place: Denmark | collected 2008/2010 | reverse complement strand
TTGATAAAAAGTAAAGCAAAATATTTCCCAACATCATCGGAATTTTTAATAACCAACGAATCAATGTTATTACTGCAAGAATTAAATATAAAAACACTTTTATTATGTACTTAACCAACGTTTGTAATTCCTCCCAATTTTTTAACTGCTTTGTGATTTTGGGAATATAGCTCTCCGGAACCTTTAATTCAGAAGCTAATTTTGCCATTGTAACCCTGCGCTTTTTTATTGCCAAATAACAGACAATCCTGCTTGCATAATCTGTTGTATTTGTAAGCTGCATAGGTGCTCGCCTCTCTCTTTTCTTTGTTCCGTACATAAACTCATTGATTGAAAAAGGAAGAATCCTACTTTTCACTCACACATTTCAAGCATAATTCTTCCTGTTTGTCTAATAACGCTTTTTCATTTTTCTAAGAAATGTCATGCCACCTACACTTATAAGCAATATAACAATCAGCAATAAAATCCATTCGCTATCATGAAAGGTTCTTCCTGTTTCCGGAGGCGCCACTGTAGATGCATTTGTAAACGTAACCTTATCATTTCCTGTTGTTGAAGTTATGATTGTTGCTACTGTTCCATCAGTTGCATCACTGCTATTCAATTTATAGCTTGTCTTGTAATTCTTTCCAGGATCAGTTTCAGTAACTGTATATGTCCATCCTGTTGGCAGACAACTAATGTCTACGGATTCATCTTTTGCCAGGGTAAACGTAGCCTGATTATTTGTAAAGGTGAGATTCTTTACTGCTTCAGTTCCTTTTTTTATGAAAATCTGCCCAGCCTTTATAGTAGCGGCACTTGCATCAGTTCCTGGAACGACTTTTATTGTAAATTCATACGATCTATTCGGTTCCATATTATATCCGGTTACGGTTTTCCTTACCGTTAAAACAGTTGGTTTATAATACAGATTAAGTGTAATTGTATCAGAAGACGAATCATTTTTGACTTCTTTTTCTAATTCGTTTCGAGAATCTTTTGTATCAAAAACATAACCTAGAAGTGTTCCGTTTGTTTCTGGTTTTGCGAACGCTTTAACACTCTCGTCTCCTGTTGCAAAGGAAATGGTTCCTGCTGTTGTCTTTCCCAATTTTTCTTTACCACCTGGTACCTTAAGCCAATGCTTCACTTCTACCTTTTTCGTATCAATTTTCTTCCACTGGGCTACAATCTGATATCCCACCTCATTATCCCATACAGACACTGGAAGGTCATGGTTTGCGGCATATTCATAATTCTTTTCAGAAATACAAAAGACTTCATTATGCTGATATAACCTATCACTATATTTTGGAGGTTCAAAAAATGGTTTCAGACGTAGCTTCCAGCCAAGGAATTCATATCCCTCACAGGTTGGTTCTGGCCATTCCTCCCCTATTCGAAAGGTACTTCCCATACCTCTTTTTCCCTCATAGGTGTTTGGATTTTCTCCATAAGACTGCATTGGTTTGTTCCTTACAGTATCAAGTTCCTCATTATACGGAATATTTTTCACAACTGCATCTGCCGGAAGCACACCTTCGCCGGCACCAGAATTGTAATGTACATAGACGCTTTCTTTCGTAGACATGAAATAGCCTGCATACAATTCCCAATCGGTATCATGTGTTGTCTTCTCTCCTGCATATGCCAAAAATTTTTCATACCCTGCACTACTTGCTGCATTTTTAGCTGCTTCCCAAATTTCATCATAAACTTTAAATTCTCCTTTTTTCCCAAGAGAAGTAGCATTCATATTATTTAGATCACCTACAGCAGCTCTAGATTTTCCGCCATCAGTACTAACTCCACCTGACGTCTGTGCACTGTCTACACCTACTCCTGCAAATCGATATCCTGGTTTTGGCTTTGCAAAAAAGATTCTCACTTGTCTTTTGTTTAAAGATACTGCCAATGCATCTCCCACAGGATCCATATTTACCGTATCATTATCTCTCATTGGAACCAGCTTATTCTGATCAGGATCCCACATGACAACATCGATACCTTCACCACTTCGACGGTTGTCTGTTTTTAAACGTACGGTTAAAACCTGCTTCCCTGTTCGATACGGAGCTAAATTAAAATTAAAATCTCTCCCTCCTCCGTCTGTACATTGCACATTGAAACTGTATTCAAAGCTACAATCTGTTTCGTCACCTTTATTTTTAGTATATTCATTAGTTATTTGGGTATTTACAATAAGTTTACCTGCATGTCCTTTTACACCTTGATTCGCTCCCACACCATCCGGAACTTCTTTGTTACTATCTGCAGCTGCTACCGTTTCTCCATTTAATACCATATGAACCAATCTATATCCTCTTTTTATATGGAATTTTGGAAGATCAATAGATCCATCATACTTCACTTTATCTTCCGTATATGTCCATACAAGTTTATGTTGTTCTGGTAAATAGTCCCATCCATTCTCTTTACTATGCTCAATATTGATATATTCAAATCCATTATTGTCTTCGGTGTTAATCATTACACGATATACACCATTTTTATCATATGAAATCGTTACTGTATCGTCTTTCTGAAAATTTGCTTCATAATAGGCTTCATATTCATCCCCAGATACTCGTTTAATACTTGTAGACGTATCTGCTGCTGTAACGCTTCCAATTTTATATCTGACTTTATTAGCTGTTCCTGGTTTCACGGTGAACTTCCACGTTTCTCCAGCATTCACACGTATCGTTTCAGCAGTATTTACCTTTACCGTTCCTGCTTTTGTCGTAATCGTACCAGCAACTCCACCTTCTGGGATTTCTTCATTGACTTTAATATTGTAATATTCCTGATAAGTCATTGTAAGTTTCTGATCATCATCCAATTTGATGGCAATCACGCCATCAGTGCTGTAATATACAGTGTCATTATATTTTCCGATATAGACACAATTTTTCCCATTTACTCTTGCACTCTTAAATTCATAATGTTTTCCAGTAATTGCTAAATCTTTATGATCTGCAATTGTTCCAAGTTCAATGGTTGTCGGTGCTCCCTCAATTATATTTCCTTTTTCATCTACATACTCTACTCGATCTGTTGATGGTACTTCACCATTCGCAACTCTATTTTGAATTTCAGCATTTAGCTGATCCACCTCGATACTGTCCAGAATTTGTTTCTCCGTTTCCTGTTTTGTTTCTTTGTTTTCAGAAATAAACTGATCTGTAGATGGCTCTGATTCTATTTCTGTAGAGTTCTCTGTATCACTTGTAAATGCTTCGGTATCTACGGTTTTACTTTCTGATTCAAAAGCAGTTGTATCTTTAGCTGATGCATTTACCGTATTCATAGATAAAATGCACATAGAAAAAATCAAAATCCAGGAACATGCAATTTTCAAGTATTTTTTCCACTTATTGTGCCTCATTTTGTGCATCTCCCTTCTTCTTTCTCTGGTTTTCTCTGATCATAGCAATCAGGCAAATCAATGAACCCAGTAATAATGTAAAATATCCCATGATAGGACTATCATCTCCAGACTTTACACTATTGCTCTTACTGATTTTTGATATCAATGATGGTCCAGATTTATCTTTTTCCTGCCCGGTATAACTATTTTTAAAAGAAATTCCTGAAACTTTCTCTCCATCCTGGTTTTCAACCACCGTTATTACTTTCAGCTGATTATCTGCATTATAAAATGCTTCCACCGTAATATCATAGTTTCTCTCATCATAGCTATAATTTTCTTTCTTCTCTGTTATCTGACAGATTTTGTAATGATACTGACCTGCATTTCTGATATTCATGGTAATTTCCATAGCTATATTGCCTTTCATGTTCCAGACATATCGCCGATTGCTGCTGCCATCAGGCATTGGTGCATCTGACTGATCTGTTAGCAAAGCATACATAAATTCATCCGAAGCATCCGTATTTTTGTTGTCAAATACCTGTTCCACTGGTATTTTCACTGTAGTATCAGTATCAGCTGCAAAGACTGGTATCTGTGTGCTCAGGAAAAGAAGCATGGTCAGGAACAAAATGCTGACTTTTTTTAACTCAATTCTTTTCATGTTTTTTCCTTCCCTTCTTTCCTATTTGTCTATTCAACAGTAGTAAGACTATAATAATCAGAATTATCCAAATGATAATCGGAACATTCGTAATCATATCTTTTAATTGATCAATTCCCGCGCCAAGATTCTTTGCTTTTTCTTTTTGCGGATAAACCTGGTCTGTCAGCCTTCCCACTAATACATTTCTTCCATTTGTCATATCAGATGTACATGTGGTTAACAAAACCAGATGATCATCTTCTGTAATGTTCAACTCTCGTTTATATAAAGCATTGTTTATTATTTCCATCAGATACGCTTGCTTTGCCTCTGATGTGTCTGGGCACACATTGAAAATCGTTTCATTATAGGCATCTACCTGCATCAATGCATAGAATTCGATTCCATAATCTTTTCCGTCAAAGAAAAGATTCCCATAAGGATGTTCATCAAAATATGTCTCATCCGTAAAATTACCGATATCACCGAACATCTTTTCCTTTTCCATGTGATGACCATAAATAATATTGTTAAAATCTGAAAAGTCTGGCTTATTACCACAATGCAAAAAGATAGCTCCGCTTAAAGAATATTTTCCTTCTGCATCTGTATTCATATAAGTATCATCATCATCTGTCTGTAACAGAGGATAATTGATATTGGTATCGTTCACCCGGATCCAGCCAATCACATCCGGATTAATTTTCTGTAATTCTTCAAATGATTTTGTATGTTTTTCTGTTGGAATATAGGCTTCATAGTTTTTCGCATCTGCCGCCTGATAAACCTGGTTTGAATCCCATAACATATAGCATGACAGGAACATTGTCATAAGAACCAGCAACAATGCTATCAGATTTACCATATGATCGATTCCATTCACTATGAACTTTGCTATTTTTTTCATATGAAATATTCCTGCTTTTCTTCTTGATTTAGAAAAAGGGGATGCGACGGAGCAACACCGCACACATTCCCTTTCCCGGTTAATTTATAAAATTATTTCTGTAATCTTCTGCGTTTGAAAGCAACGAATGCCATCAGTGCTGCACCGCAAAGAGCGATCATCAGAACATATGGAAGAGTGTTCATGATAATACCAGTTACAGGTACATCGTTGTATGTATTGGTTACATCAACGGTATTCTGTTTCTGACCTAATTTTTCATTATTTACCGCTGTAAGTTCTGCATTATATTTTGTAGCACTAACAGGAGTCAACTTAGTACCATTGATAGTAATCTCTGCACTACCTTTATAGTTTTTAGTTGCAGACTCTTTTACAGTAATTGTTGTTCCTACTGGAACACCAGTGAACTTCATGTTTTCATTTGCTTTCAAACGGAATGTGTATGTTCCGTCCTCAGCAAGTGTAACAGGCTCTCCATTAGCGTCCTTGATTCCGCCAAGTGTGTTTGCATCTGTTCCAGTTGGGAATGCAAATGTTGCTGTGAAAGCGAACGTATCTGTAGAAGTTTCTGCTGTACCATTTGCATTAACAATCTTTTTAGACACATTCAAAGAGCCAAACTGATTATAAGTCGGATTTGGATTTGTCGGATCAGTACCGGTACCGGCTTCCTGTACATATGTGTTAGTAAAGTTAAATCCATTCTTATCCGTATTACTGATGTCTACTTTACCTGTTGCTGCTGTTCCCTTATTGTCTTTTTTCTTATTAACGATAATGTTGGAAATTTCAAGTCCACTGCCACTATTTGAAACATATACATCCATTGTATATTCAGCCTTTGACATAATCATTTTCTGATGCTGCTCATCAGTAATTTTAGGGGTAGCTCCTGTTTCTGTTACTGTATATTCGTATTTACCAGCATCTGGCCACTCTTCTGGAAATGTAACTTTAGCTCTTTTTGTTTTACTTCCTGTATCAGTGTCTGCAAATGTAATATTCGGAATAGTAACATTCGCAGTACTACCTGTCACCTGTGTAGCTGTAAAAGAAAATGCCTCGTCCTTTCCAACCTCTGTATTAAAGGTTTTACTGATGTAGGCTTCTGTTACCTTGGTTGCCGTGTCCCCTCCTGTTGCAAATACCGATGTTGGCATTGCAAGTCCCATTGTCATAGCACCTGCTACGACAATAGCGAGCATTTTTTTAGATAATGTTTTGATGCTCATAATAATTCCTCCCTTGTAAAATTTAGATTGATTTATATTTGATTAACGGAGAAGGGGATTAGATTCCTCTGGTCCGAATAACCGCTATAACTTTTCCTTTGACATCGTTCAAATCAATGCAGCCAAATGTTCGGCTGTCCGATGCCTGTGGTCTGTTATCGCCAAGTATAAATAATTGACCTTCTCCGACTGTTATCGGGAAATCCACTCCATCTTTAAATTGAGTGGTATCAAAATAGATGTCCTGTGAAATCTGCGTAGCACCATTGATCATCAACCCATCTTTTGTAATGTCCACAGTATCGCTGGCTACTGCCACAACTCTGCCTGTGGTGATTCTGTCATTTTTCTTGAATACTGCAATATCGCCAGATACAAATCTCTTATCCAGCCTGTAATACATGACTAGGTCTCCATCTTTGATTGCTGGTTTCATAGATACATCATTGATTCTTACAATTCCATACAGGAATGTAAAAATAAGAATGATTGCAAAAATAATAATCGCAATCTTCAAAAGCAACTGAATGATATCCTGTGCAAGTGATGGTTCCTGTATTGCTTTTTTTTCTGTCTTAATATCAACTTGTTTTTTCATCATTCACGCTTCCATATTCAAACTTAGATATTCAAGGTTCCCGTTTAAACGAGTATATTGTAATCCTTTTCTTTAAAAATAGTAATGTTACAAAGCGGAAATCTTTTTGAGAAATTTTTGTAAAAAGTGTTCCGCCACATTTATATAATTTTCAAAATCAATAAAAAAGAAACCATGCCTTAACACGATTTCTCTTTCTTTTTCTATTCTATTTCTTTTAACATTTTATAAATAATCAGACCATTACTGACTGCCAGCACTTCATCTGCATTGTCAAAATTAATTCCGGAAATTTGTTTTATTTTTTCAAGCCTGTAAGATATCGTTCTATAATGAACAAACATTGCACCTGCAGTTTTCTTGATGCTTTGGTTATTTCTAAGATACGTCTGCAAGGTTGTAATCAATTCTCCCTTATGTTCATCATCATATAAATATAATTTCTTTAATGTTTCCGGAATGTATCTTTCCAGTTCCGTCATATCATCAATTTCACCAAATATCTGGAAAAAACCAAGATTCGAATAATGTACGACCGACTTATTCTTATCGCCGGTCACCAGACGCACAATCTCAATATACTTAATCGCCTGACTTGCTTCGTAATAAGATTCTTTCAATCTCTGATATCCTTTCACACTTTTTCCTATGCCAATCTGAAAGTCTATAGTCATCTTTCTATATAGGATGATTCGCTGAATAACCGCCTCTATTTCTTCCATCTCTTTCTGATATTCCAGTTCTGTCTGATTGGAATCTACCTGTTGAATCATAAAAATCTGATCCATATTTCTGTAAATAAGCGCATCCGGCAAAAGATGCATCAATTCATCCTCTATAACACCTACTTCGTGAAGCTGTTCTTTTGTATATTTTCTTTGTACATTGTTTGTGATGGTATGAAAATCAACAACCCTGTAAGTATCGCTTTCTTTCATTCCGAACTGTGCTGCCGCTTCAGCCATTTCCTTTGGGCTCAGTAATCCATTCAGAATACTATGAATAATATCTCTCTGATACTTCTTTTTCAATTCGTTCTGTGCAAATTCACTCAAGAATTCATACTGCAAGTTAATAATCCCATTTTCAATTGCCATATAATCAAGTTCTGTCAGTTCTCTATTTTCTTCTGTTATGGTTATGTAGCCTTCCACCTCGTTCAATATACCGATTTTCACTACATATTGAACGCAGTTTCCCTTCATCTGCTTCATATACTGAAATTTTGTAATAATGTTAGGTTTATACGGCTGAATATCGTCTGATAATATTAACTTGGAGTCGTCTGTGTTTGTTGAAGTCAAGCAATTAAGATTACTGTAATACAATGCAACAGGATTACCAATCATGGTACTTAAAAATCCGATAATATCTCTTGCTGTATTGCTTGATCCATTATTTTTCAAAGTAAATGTATTAAAATTATCATGTGTAATTTTAAAATATTTTAATCGTGCTGTTTCTTTATCGAATACCTGCGTCATAACATGGCGGATAATTCCCCAGCAATATAAATCTTCCGGAATCTCAACCAGTGGAATCTCATATTTTTCACAGTGTTTTTCTAATAACTTCAATCGCTTTCCTGTTGGATCATCCTCTTCTCTCTTTTTCACAATGAAACCACTAATATCACTTTTTACCAAATCCTCAAAATGCTGCTCTACTTCCCGGTCACTGCATGATAAATATACCTGAAAGTTGGTTATAAGCATCTCTCCACCTGTCAGGTATCGTTCCATATCTTCAATTTCTATGATTCGAATGCCTTTTACTTCCCGATCCAGACCTTTTTCACCACAAAGCAGCTTCATTTTAGGGAATTGTTCTGATTCAAGTAATTTTCTTACAGTATATGCCATCGTTACTCCTTCCTTATCCATCGCTGTTATGTTGTTCACATTACATAGTTCCTCTCTAGTTTTGGGTTATCAGTGCCCTAATTAAGTACCGTTTCCAGTAAACCAGCTATAGTCTTTGCAATTTTCATTGCTTAAATTTCACTTTTGGAAGAAATAAATGACCTGTAGAAATAAGTTAAAACGGATTAGTAGAGGCACTTTACAACATAACAGATATTATGTTGTACATTCCAATATTTCCTGTTCGACAATCTTATCCAGCTTCTTTTGGAACACTGTTTCTGTAGTTGCTGTATATATTCTCTTTACATTGATGTTGCTATGTCCAAGTAAATCTGCAAGACCTGTAATATCTTTTGCTACTTTATAATAAATTCTTGCAAATAGATGTCGAAAATTATGCGGGAATATCTTTGATTCTGCTACTTCTGCCTTTTCTTTTAATCGTTTCATTTCTCTCCAAATATTACTTCTATCTTTTAACTTCCCATTTTTAGTAACAAATATCCATCCTTCTGCTATTTGGTTATTATGACAATAGGAAAGAAGTTTCTTTTATAATATCTTCGGCAGAAAAATCCTTTCTATATTTTCCTTTATTATAAATCTCTATCTTTCCTACCTTTACACGCTCCACTGTAAAATATTTTATTTCACTGATATGGATTCCTGTGCAAGCTATTGTTTCAATACACAGGGCAAGCTGTTCTTTTCCTTCCGCTATAGCTGTTACAATCAATTTCCTACATTCTTTTTCTGTCAATTCTTTCTGATCCTGCAAAAAAAGGCTATTTCTGCACTTTTATTCTTTTCACTTTCAGATTCCCTAGATTCAAAAATTTCAGGAACTGATTCGATGCGGCAAGCATCGAATTAACACTATTAACAGCATAATTTTGGGCAAGCCAATCTTTATATTGCAACAATACTTTTTTATTAATCCGCTTAGCATCTGCCAAAAAAGAAAATAATTTTTTATATCTGCCATATATTTTTTTACAGTTACTCTTACGTTTTCTCTTTAATATAAATAATCAGCAAATTCTTTTATCGCACTTTCTGATGCCTCTATTGAAAAATTCATTTGTTCCATAATAACAGTCCTCCTGAGAATCCATTTTCTTTCATTATAGCTGTTCGCTTTTTCGTATTCCCATACACTACTTTTCTATTTGTTATGTATTCATGAATTTTCAATATTTATTTTTGATTATATATCGTATTGTTGATTTTAGTCAACAATAGACGCTTATTTTTATCATCCATTGTGAATATAATTTAACAATACGAGAGGAGATGTTTTATGCCAATGGCTGATATCGAATTATGTTTACAGGAAATTGGAAAAAGAATTATGGATCGTCGAAAAAAGCTGGGACTCACTCAAGAAGCACTTGCAGAAAAAGGTGATGTCACTACCCAGTTTGTTTCTTATGCGGAATCAGGAAAACGGGCAATGAGACCTGAAAATCTGTTAAAAATCTCCTCTGCTTTAGAAGTAAGCGCCGACTATTTGCTCACTGGTGAAATTATTGATAAGGATCTGTTGATTCTCTCAGATAAGCTCCGCAAGCTCACACCATCACAGGTACGCACAGTTGAAGCTATTATAGACGAATGTAACAATCTATTTAATCAAAAATAACTCTTCTCTCTCGTCAAAAAAAGGAATGAAAGCTTATCAAAACAGTATGAGGTGTTTCTTTTTTACAATTATAGCAAAACACAAAAAAAGGATAGAAACTGTGACGAACAAATAACTTCTATAAGTTTCGTAAACAGCAAAAGACGGATCGAGGTCCGCCTAATTATAAGTTCGAAGCAGAAGGAACATTTGGAAATCTACCTTGTCGCTATGGGGCATAATATAAGGAAATACCAGAAACAGAAAAAAACAGATGAAACAAATCAAGTAAAGGTTCAAGGGCAAGAAAAAACTCTGTATTAAATACAGAGTTTAGTGAGTTTGACCTTCAACAGTCTTGATATCTTCCTGGTTTTCACCAATAGCTTTAACAGCTGCTTCAATACCAGTTACAATCTGTTCAAGACTTAATGATGGAGCAATTGGCTTACGGTTAATAACCTGGCTAGTGATGAATGGAACATGCATGAATCCACCACGAACATCTGGATATTTATTTGCAAGTGTATAAAGTACACCATACATTAAATGGTTACATACATAAGTACCAGCAGTATTAGAAACACTTGCAGGAACACCTGCTTTACGAATTTCTTCAGCCATTGCCTTAATTGGTAATGTAGCAAAATAAGCAGTTTCTCCATCTTCGAATACTGGACCATCTAAAGGCTGATTTCCTTCATTATCAGGAATACGTGCATCATTGATATTGATTGCGACACGTTCTGGGGTTAAATCAAAACGTCCCCCAGCCTGTCCAATACATAATACAGCATCTGGTTTTTCTTTTTCGATTGCAGCAGCTACTGTATCGATAGATTTGTAGAATACTGTAGGAACCATAAGTTTTACAACTTCTACATCTCCTACCTTGTCAGAAACTCTTTTTACAGCTTCCCAGGCAGGATTGATTGGTTCGCCACCAAATGGGTCGAAACCTGTTAATAATAATTTCATTTAAAATCCTCCTTAAAATGCTAAAACGTACATTAAGATAATATGAATTACTAACATAATTAATGCAACTGGAACCTGAGTCATAATAATTCTGTATTTATTCTTAGTTTCCAGCAATGCAGCAGGCATGATATTGAAGTTTGCAGCCATAGGAGTCATTAATGTACCACAGTAACCTGCAGTTAAACCTAAAGCACCAACAACAAGAGCATTTGCACCCTGTGCAATTAAGAATGGATAACCGATACCTACTGTAATAACAGCGAAAGCAGCGAAACCATTACCCATGATCATTGTAAATAATGCCATACCTACACAATAGAAGATAACCGCAATTAAGTGATTTCCTTCAGGGATAAGTGCACCTACACCAGCAGCGATAACAGCACCTACACCAGCTGCAGTAAATAATGAACCTAATGCAGATAATACCTGAGGTAAGATACCTGTAGAGCCAACATTATCATTTAATCTGACACCATCTTTGAAAGGTGTAGATAGTTTTGGTTTAAAGATAATATACGCAACGATTAATGCAGCAGCAGCACTAATACCAATCGCATTGTTTGCACCAAGATTTGGTAAGAAAGTTGCAACTAATACGGCCACAAGAGCTAAGCATACTGGTGGGATAAATGATTTATATCCATATTTGTCTGCATTATCACGAGTTTCCTTAGCAGTTGGGATATGTCTTGCAGCTGGTTTTACTAAACCTAAACCAGATAATACAGCAAGAAGAACAACGATTAAACCAGTAATCCAAGTTGGAATATATGGTCCAACCATAAATGTAACAGCAATTAAGAACCAGAAAATGGCAGTAGTTACTGGCTTTTCACAGTCTTTGTTAGTTAAGGCATTAAACCCTGTTGCAGCAAAAATTGCACCAATGACGCAGTAGAATACTTCTGCGATAATAGTGGCTGTATTCCATTCAATTTGTAACATTGTTATTTGCCTCCCTTTCCATATTTCTTATTAAGTTTCTTATCGAACCATAAAGCGTAAGCTCCACCAACAATAACAGAAATAACTGCAATTGGAATAGACCATAATGCGATTTGGTTAGCAGTAACAACCTGGTCAATACCATGTGACTTAAATAATTCGTTTAAAGTTGCAACAATAAGTAATGTTCCTGAAGCACCCATGAAACAGTTCTGAGCAAAGAAGTTACCATAGTTTTCAGTAGCTGCAGCCATACCTTTAATCTGATCTTCTGTATCTTCATCAATATCACCATATTTCGCAATCGCAGCAGCCTGAGCCATTGGATTGATTAATGGACGAATGAACTGTGGATGACCACCAATTCTTAATGAGAATGCAGACGCAACAGTACGAACGCCTTCCCAGATCACTAACAAGCGACCTGTAGTAGCATTCTTAATACCCTTAATCAAGTCTACCGCTTTATCACGTAAACCCATACGTTCACATAGACCTACAACTGGTAAAGTTAAAATAAATAAAGTTGCTGTACGGTTAGTTAAAAAGGCTGTACCTAGTGTATTTAAAATGTCCATGATAGACATACCACTGATTAAACCTGTTACTAAACCAGCAACAACAACTGTTGCAAGAGTATCGAATTTCATTACAAACCCAATAACGACAATTACGATACCGATAAGTTTAATAGCATCATTCATATGTTTTTCCTCTTTCTTCGTAATATGATAAAATAATTATACCAATAAATGTCGCTATATGCAAATTGATAAGCACAAGATTTCATCAAAATACAAATTGACCACCCTTACATTTTACGATATTTGAACAAACAAAAAGAGGAGCACTATAATACTCCCCATTCAATCGGCTGAATAGCCTTGGCATGTCCATCTTTCATGATAACTTTATCATCTACAATAATAGTTGGATTATGTGTCACTAAATCAAAATGTCCACGCGCATTATGACTGCCTCCTAAGGCAAGATTTCTACCAAAACCAATATGGAATGTACCAAAAGCAGACTCATCTTCAATATAGCTGGCTCCACGACACTTAGATATTGTATTTAAACCTATTCCAAATTCTGCGGCACAATACATTTCTAAATCATCAAATGATTCTAAGTATTCTTTCAGTTTACGTCCATCTTCTGTATCTTCGATATAAGTGATATAACCATTCTCTATTTTTATTTCTACAGGTTTATCCACTATTCCTATATATCCCATTGATCCATCTAATATTAGTGTCCCATTTGTATGATATTCAACTGGTGGTATATAGATTTCAAAGCTTGAAGAAGAACATTTTCCTACTTCCCATAATGAACCATGGAAGATACCTGGAAAACGATCTCTGATATCAAAGGTGAGGTCTGTACCACGTTTAGTCGTGACATGTATTGTTTTTGCATCACGCAATTCCCAGAACATTGGCATTCCAAGCATTGTGGCTTCATCAGGGTCCATTTTTAAGAATTCCTGTTCAAATATTGATTCACCATTATTTGTAGACATGGGCATGGATAAGAACTGTGCGCCACGTGAAAGTGCATAGTTCACAGCATCTGTTGTAATAAATGAATAATTGGTTGCACCTACTATCGCATCTGCTTTAGCCATTTCCCATTTTAAATCATCTATACTTTTACCATTTTGTATTTCATGTGATTTTAACTGGACAACCTTACAATTAGCATCCACATGATCACATGCTTTTAAGAAGGCATCTGCTTCTTTAAGTTTTGTTTCATCTGTCACAAAATATACTAAATTATCTTTTGTAAGATGGAGCCAGTCTTCCACAACTATTCTTGCTCCTTCATTTATATTCATGTAAAATCAACCTCCGATAATCATTATATATAAAATTAAGATTTCTTGCGATACATATGATAGAAAACTACTCAACAACTTGTATTGCAGTTCAAACAGATACGACTCCTTCTACTCTTATACGTATCGCAAAAAAGCTAAGTTATTCAGTAAGTTTAGAAGACTTGGTGTAGATGCAAGAACCTATACAGATGAACACCTATTACCAGAAGTACTCAATAATAAGAGAAAAATCTTATAAGAAAAACTGGCGCAATTAACAGAATTCCGCCAGTTCAGTAACACTAATCTTAAGAATGAAGAATAGAGTCTCCATTTGTTTCAATGATTTCTTTATATTCTTCATAAGAATCTTTTAGTTTTCTTTCAAGTGTTCCATGTCCATCATTAAAACGATCAACATAGACAAAACCATAACGCTTCTTCATTTCTCCAGTGCCTGCAGAAACAACATCAATAGGTCCCCAATATAAGTAACCCATACATTCAACACCATCTAGAATGGCTTCATGAACATACTTTAAATGTTCCTTAATATAGTACATTCTATATTCATCATGAATATGTCCTGTTTCATCTAGGTTTTCATCTAATCCAATACCATTTTCTACAATAAAGAGTGGTAAATGATAACGATCATATAAGATATTCATAACATAACGGATACCTTTTGGATCAACTGGCCAGCACCAAGGTTCTGGTGAACATTCCTTTACAAATGGATTAGCACGTCCTTTTAATCCACCTGTATTACCATCTATTCCAACAGACTGATCATATGTACTAGAACGATAATAACTAAATGAGAAGAATGCGACCGTATTTTCTTTTATTAACTGCAATTCATCTTCTCTCATTTCAGGTGCACAGTCATGTTCTCTCCATACACGTTTTACATAACCAGGAATTTCTCCTAAACAGAAGACATCACCAAAATAGAAGTTATTTAATCTTACTGTATTATATGCCCCAAAGACATTATCAGGATTGCAGTCATATGGATATGTTGCAACAGATGAACATGTTAACATACATCCTACTTGTGCATCTTTATCAATCTCACGGCATAGTTTAACTGTCCAGGCATTGGCTACACAGATATTATAGTAAGCAAGCCACTTATCTTTTTCAGTTGTTGAACCAATAGGATCACTTGGATCTTTTGGATTATCAATAGTGAGTACTCCACCAGCAACTAGTGGGTTAATCATCATATTATTGACTTCATTAAAAGTAAGCCAGTATTTTACTTTACCCTTATATCTCTTAAATACTGTAGTCACATAACGTTTCCAGAAGTCAATGAGTTTACGATTACTCCATCCTCCATATTCAGTAATAAGATGTAGAGGTGTTTCATAATGACTTAATGTGATCACTGGTTCCATACCCAATTCCAACATTGTTTCAATCATATCATCATAGAAAGCTAAACCTTTTTCATTAGGTGTTTCTTCATCCCCATTAGGGAAGATTCTACCCCAGGCAATAGATGTTCTAAAGCAGTTAAAGCCCATACCAGACATTAACTTTAAGTCTTCTTTATATCTATGATAGAAGTCAATAGCTTCATGACTTAAATATGCTTTATTTGGATCTAAGCACATTTCATATTTCTTTGTTTCTTCATTCCATTTAATACCAGGATCCTTAGAACCAATACCCACCATTACATCAGTCACATTAGGTTCCTTACCATCTTCTAGCCAGGCACCTTCACATTGATTGGCAGCAACAGCGCCACCCCATAAAAAATTTTTTGGAAAACTCATATTCTTTTCCCTCCTATGATTCTATTCTAATCCAAAATAAGAAAAAATATGTTGTTCTTCCTATTTGTGAAAGGCATTTCCTAGATATGAAAAAAAACTGTATCTCATGATAAAAGTGATAATATAGAACATTTAAAAAAGACTATATGCGTCATGCATATAGTCTCAACTATTATTTAATAATCTTGAAATAGTGACCTGGTTCAATCATGTCTAAGAACATCATTTCTTCTTCTTTTACATGACCACAAAGGTTTCTTTCGCCATCATTTGGAATATCTCTTAATGCGATTTCTAATTCACCACGATAATGAGCTAAATTATCATTAACGATTAATACATCACCACGATGGAACATCTTCTGTTCTGTTTCACGATGTGGGATACTTTCATTCTTATACTTTACTCTGCTTCCAGATGAACGTAAGAAGAATGAAGAATGATCATAACGGTCCCAGTGTGGATAGTAATCATAAATGATTTCCTTTTCAACATCTGATAAACCTTCTACTTCATCAATCTTGAAGCAGATGTTCTGATAATCAACTTCTGATAAAGCTTTTAATTCTTCTTCTGAAGCATAAGCATTACCAATGATAATATCATCAACATCTCCAGTTGCAAGCATTAAACGAGCCTGTAAATCAATTGGAAGACCTCTTAAGATTTCTACTGTTGGTAATCCACAGAATACATTCCAAGGACCATGTGTATGTGGCTGGTTACTTGATACGAATGCTGCTGTATGAAGATTTAATGATTTCCAATAAGCATTGAAGTTAACGAAATAGTTCCAATCTAAACCAGAATATCTTTCTGGGAAGAAGTTATGACAGATAATAACCTGATCCTTGTTTCCTCCCTGTTCTAATAATAATTCAACACCCTGGTCCATAGAACCGTTGAATTCAATCTGAATATTATAAGGGTTTCTAGTAACCTGGATATCTCCTGTAGTACCAAATGAACCATCTAAACGGATGATATCTACACCCATATCATGGAATGGTTTTAAATCACTATAAGTAGCTCCTAAATGTTTAAATACTTCTGGGTTAGTATCCACTGCAACAACATAACCTAAAGAATGTGCCTTATCCATGAATTCTCCAAAGTCCTTCATGATCTTTTCTTTTGGATCATTCACTGATAATAAACAAGTAAAGATTCTTGAGAAGCCATACTTAGCAGCAAGTTCTAAGTAATCATAAACTTCTTTCTGAGTTGATTTTTCAGGATAAACTGAAATTCCTAAGCGATGCATAATAAATCCTCCTATTTTTATTTTCCGATAACATTATATCATTTATACCAACAAAAACAACATGTATTTTACATGGTATAAATACGCTCTATCTATATTATACAATAGTTTATTTGCATTGCGCTAAATTTCATTATTTTGCACATGCTTTCTATTTGATATATAATGAGCATAATAAGGAGGGCTTCTATGACACTCAACAATATATTAGCGTTCTGTGTGACATTCATTATATCAGTCATCCTAACCCCTTTTATCGGTAAAATCACAAAAGAAATGGGTATAATAGCTCATACTAATAATAGAACTGTACATCATGGTATTATTCCTCGTACAGGTGGATATGCCATCTATGTGGCATTCCTTATAGGGGCAATGGTATTCCTTAAAACAGATAATCAGATCAACTCTATATTGATAGGTGGTTTGATTGTTTTCTTGTTTGGCTTATATGATGATATTCATGACCTTCCTCCAAAGATGAAGGTTCTTGGACAGGTCGCTGCAGCACTTATAGTCATATTTTATGGTGGTATATCTTTAAAGGGATTTACTATTCCCTATATTCCTACTATTCTTTCTTATTCTATTGCCTTAATAGTCACTCTAGGATGGATTGTAGGTATTACCAATGCAGTAAACCTTATTGATGGATTAGATGGCTTATGTGGTGGTATATCCATGATTGTGTTGATCACTACAGGACTCATCTCTATCCATTATGGACGTACAGATATCACTTCATTAACACTCTTACTTGCAGGATCCATTGGAGGATTTTTAGTATTTAACTTCCACCCTGCAAAAATATTCATGGGTGACTGTGGGGCTTTATTTATTGGCTTCATGTTATCTGTGATTTCTTTATTAGGTTTTGGTTTTAAGACCTCTACATTCTTTACTTTAGGGGCACCTATTGTCGTACTCGCAGTACCTATCATGGATACACTCATTGCGATTATTAGACGTAAGGTTCATCATCAACGCTTTGATGAAGCAGATAAAGGACATTTACATCATAAATTAATGTTCTCTCTAGAACTAGGTCAGACTAAGAGTGTGCTAATTCTATATATTGCGACTGCATTATTCTCTATCTGTTCATTTATCCATATATATAGTGTGACTGCATCTATTCTATTATTCGCATTATTACTCCTTGTATTTGAGATATTCGTGGAATATACCAATATGATTTCACGTAAATATAAACCAATTCTTACAATTCTCAATATATTCTTAAAAAGAGATGATTTACCAAAAATCAAAGAATCTAAGACATATTTAATGATAGCAAAAAGACATCATGTGAAATATATTCTTATTGGGTTCTTATGTGCTGTGATTGCAGTAAGTGGTGGATTTGTTTATTACACACACAATGATAAAAAGCCAGTAGTAAATACTCCAGTAGTGACTTATGCTATGCCAAATCATCCTACTTCTTTAATGAAGTCAGTGCATGAAGATATTAATGCCTCTCATACTAAGAGAAATACATGTCAGAATGTTGCTGCATTATTTGCGATTGATTTCTTTACTATCTCTAATAAGAAGAAAGATGAGATTGGTGGTGCGCAGTATTTCTATAGTGATCGTTTAAATAACTTTGAAGAGTTTGCGAAGTCTAGCTATTATGCGAATGTGAATGATATGATTGCGAATAAAACAAATCTTGATGAAGTCACAACATATGAAGTGAACTATACAAGATCATCCGATGTCACATTAAGTGGTTTAGAGGATTATGAATATACAGATGTTGGATTAGAAATTACATTTAATAAAAAGAATTTCTATTACAACTATCAAACAATTAATATTAAAGTAACACTTATAGAAAAGAATAACCGTTTTAGTGTTGTATCCCTTGACTTCAACAATGGTGCGAACAAATAAAGGTGTTGTAATCAATATATTTTTATGATATTATTTATTCGCTAATGTAGAAAAAGTCTAAAAGAGAAGGAGGCAGGAAAAATGTTAGAAGTACTTTTGATCATTGTTTCTATAGCCCTAATTATTGTGTGTCTTTTACAAACGGGAAAAACTGATGGTATTGTTAATGCATTAACTGGCCAGAGCTCTAATCTTTTTGCACAGCAAAAAGAAAGAGGTGTGGATTTAGTTCTTACACGTATTACTGTGGGACTAGGTATTGCATTCTTTGTTATCGCAATTCTTATTAAAATGGCAGGGTAATAATAAAGGGGCACTTATGAGTGCCTCTTTTCTTTTGTTGGAGGTGAATATATGAAAGAAGATGTTTTAGAATTATTAAAGAATAAAGACTTAAAGGATAGAAGAATAGATGCTCTTGCGAGTGCACTACATTATGATTCTACTGAAGAATATATCGCATTTGTAAAGCTTATGAATAAATTAGAAGAGGATGGTGAAGTGATTAGAGATAATCATAATAACTATCATTTAATAGATGATTTCCATTATTTAAAAGGTGTTTTGAGTTTAAATAAAAAGGGATTTGGTTTTGTAAAGGTTGATGAAGAGACTGAATACTATATTAATAGTAAGAACCTCAATGGTGCTTTTGATCAAGATGAGGTTATGATTGAAACAACTGTCTATAGAGGAAAACCTGAAGGACGTGTTGTAAAGATCATTAAACGTGGTATGACTCGACTTGTTGGATTAGTCAGAAAAGGTAGAAGAGAACTCATCATCATGCCTGATGATCCTAAGTTTACTGATTGGATTTATGTAGATGAAGCCCATGCACATGGAGCTATGCCTGGACATAAGGTTGTCGTAGAGATTAAGAAGTACGAGCCTTATTTAAAGGGTGATATTGTTAAGATTATTGGTCATAAGAATGATCCTGGTGTAGATATCTTATCTGTTGTGAATAAGTATGATGTAGATATTGATTTTCCACAAGCAGTCTATGATGAGATTGAGTCTATTCCTCAGTCTATTGATCCAAGTGATATTCCTAATCGTTTGGATATTAGAGATTGGCAGATTGTGACTATTGATGGTGATGATGCCAAGGATTTAGATGATGCGATTTCTTTAAAGAAATTAGATAATGGGAATTATCAGTTAGGTGTTCATATTGCGGATGTTTCATTCTATGTGAATGAAGGAACTGAATTAAATAAGGAAGCGATTAGAAGAGGGACTTCTATTTATCTTGTAGATAGAGTGATTCCTATGCTGCCTCATAAGTTATCTAATGGTATCTGTTCACTGAATGAAGGTGTGGACCGTTATGCAATTAGCTGTATTATGGAAATCAATGATAAGGGTCAGGTTGTAGATCATAATATCTACCCTACTGTTATTAGAAGTTCTCATCGTATGACATACAATAATGTGAATGCGATTCTTGCAGGTCATAAAGGACTAAAGAAGAAATACAGTGATGCTGTTGAGTTATTCTTTAATATGAAAGAATTAGCTGCTATCTTAAGAAAGAAGAGAGATCGTCGTGGTGCGATTGACTTTGATGTAGATGAGGCAAAGGTTCTTGTAGATGATAAAGGACGTGCTGTAGATGTTGTCTTAAGAAATCGTGGTGAGAGTGATCATATTATTGAAGAGTTCATGTTATGTGCAAATGAAACAGTGGCTGAACACTTTAAATGGATGGATGTACCTTTTATCTATCGTATCCATGAGTATCCTAAAAAAGAGAAGTTACAACAATTTGTTTCCATTGCGAAGCCTTTGGGTTATACTATTCATGGGTCTCTTGAAAAGATCAACCCTCATGAATTAGCACGTATGATTGAAGAATCTAAGGGAACACCTGAGCATGATATTATTTCTACATTATTATTAAGATCAATGCAGAAAGCACGTTATGATGCTCAATGTCTTGGACACTTCGGTCTTGCGGATGAATTCTATACACACTTCACATCACCTATTAGACGTTATCCAGACTTATTGGTACATCGTTTGATTAGAACTTACTTATTCAAGAATGATTATTCTAGAATGAATGAGTTTGAAGAAATGATTCCAGTACTTGCTGAACAGTCTTCTAATCGTGAAAGAATTGCGATTGATATTGAACGTGAAGTAGAAGATATGAAGAAAGCTGAATTTATGTCTCATCATGTTGGTGAGGTATTTGATGGTTATATTTCTTCTATTACAAGTTTTGGATTCTTTGTATCACTTCCTAATACCATCGAAGGTCTTGTTCATATGACTTCCTTAACAGATGATTATTATGCTTATGATGAAAAGAATCTTATTCTTATCGGTGAACATACAGGACGTATGTTCAAGATGAGTGATCCAGTAAAGGTCAGAGTAACTGAAGCAAATAAGCTAGAAAAGACAATTGACTTCGAGCTTGTAAAAGCTGGAAGTCATAGAAAGAAAAAAAGAAAATTCCGTACAAGAAGGTAACATATATGAAAATCATCTCAAATAACAAAAAAGCATATCATGATTATTTTATCCTAGAAACTTTTGAAGCAGGTATTGAATTAAAAGGTACTGAAATCAAGTCTATTCGCAAAGGCAGTGCTAACCTTAAGGACTGTTTTGTAAGAATTAAAGACCATGAAGCTTTTATTGAGAATATGTATATTGCCCCTTATGAAAATGGAAATATCTTTAATCATGAACCTAGACGTATCAGAAAACTATTGCTTCATAAGAAAGAAATTAGTAAACTAGAGAAGAAGGTTCGTGAGGATGGTTTAACAATCGTTCCTACAAAGCTTTACTTCAATACCTCAAAAGCAAAGCTAGAAATAGCTCTTGCAAAAGGTAAGAAGCTTTATGACAAGCGTAATGATTTAAAAGAAAAAGATGCTAAGCGCGATATTGAGAAAGCTCTCAAACGCGCTTATTAATGGGGGCGTCTTGGATTCGACAGGGGTCAGTTTGAATCAGGCAGCAGTCGTTGGCAAACGTTACATGCACAAACAAATATCTGGAAACAGAACAAATTACGCTTTCGCTTAATAGTCGACATAGACTTGCGAATGCAGACCTATCTGCGCTTACACCTTTAGAGTCTGTAACATAACCTGTAAGATAAGGAATATAGGATGTTCTGACTATATTCATGAAAATCAATTAGAAATCGGTATGCGAAAGATTGCTTATTGATCGTAACATACTTAAATTGATTCAATAAGATAAACTGTAGACACCTGATATGGAACGGCTTTTGGACGGGGGTTCGATTCCCCCCGCCTCCACCAAAATTAAGATTTAAAATGGATGTCATCAAAAAAACTGATGAAATCAACATTTTTTAAGATATTTTAAAGAATCAAAAAATAGCGATTTATGTGGGTGTCACTACCTAGAAATCGCTATTTTTTACTTTAAAGATGAGGTAAAATGGATGTAATGAAAGTAAAGATTGCAGATTATTTATGTTTGATGGAAATTATTAGATAATTATTTTTTGAAAGGATGTGTTTTTCATGAATTATATTTTAAAACAGTATGATAATGATTTATTGTATTTTTCTATGAAAAATACAAATGATGGATTAGAAGTTTTGATTAATACTGTTAATCAAAATTTACAATATCTTTTACCGTTAGACTTAGAATTAAGTAATGAAGGATTAAAAAAATGGCTTCAAAAAAGGACGATTCCTAGAAATAGAGCCTATGTTTCTAATTTTTTATCTCGATTAGGATTAAATGAAAAAGATACAAAAGGTATTATTGATATATGTCAAGGCTTATCATTGAATGATAGTTATTGGGTTGTGCAAGAAAATTGTAAAGACTTATTTAAAGATAAAAATCTTTATCATAATTCTTTTAATACAAATATTGCTTCCATTGCTTTTACAGGATATGGAAGTTATACAAGAACTTCATTTAGATCATCGCCTGAATTTACAACAAATGGGATGCTTGCAAAATCATGGAGAAGAATAAAAAATAATATTCTTCTTTATAAATCAGGAACAGAAGGATTTGCGAATAGTGGCTTAGAACCTTATAGTGAATATTATGCTTCACAAATTGCCAAAACAATGGATTTACATTATGTAGATTATGGACTTTCTAAATGGAAAGGGAAGCTTTGTTCAACATGTTTACTTTTCACAAATGAAAATGTATCTTATATTCCAGTTGGAAGAATTATAAAAACAGGTGGAATAGAGTCAGTTATTGATTATTATAAAAAGCTAGGTGAAAGCTATTATCAAGAATTATTAGATATGCTTGTTTTTGATGCAGTTATTTTAAATGAAGATCGTCATTTTGGTAACTTTGGTTTTTTAATTGATAATAAATCAAATAAAATTGTGGGATGTGCGCCTATTTTTGATAATGGATTATCACTTCTTTGTTATGCTATGGATGATGATTTTAAAAATATTAATCAATACATCCAAACAAGACTTCCTGCAACATATCAAGATTTTATTGCTTTTGTAAAACCACGTATGACAAAAAGACAAAAGGAAAAACTAAGAAAATTAATAGGTTTCAAGTTTGAAAGTCATTATAAATATCGATTACCTAGAAAAAGACTCAAATATTTGGAAGAAATTATTCAAAAAAGAGTTTTAGAATTATTAGAATAGTAGTGTATATCTAATATCTACTAAGCATCTCAATGTAGTAATTCACATTTTGAAATCCTACTTTTTAAGACATTTCTGTAATATTAAAATATGACTCTAATAAATAGGGTAAAGTTTATTTTCTCTTTTAATTTCTATTCAGATTAAATTAGACCTATGAGATAAGATCTCATAGGTCTTTTTCTAATTCCAGTAATCTAGTTGATCGTAATCAACATAATTTGTTGATGATGCAAGTTTCTTAAAACTATCTTTATTCACTCTAGCATATTCTTTTATTTCGGAATCATCACTCTTATTTGATTTAGTTACAAGTACATCTGAACTATTTGATATTCTGTAAAAACGATATGCATTTCCCTTTAATACAACTGTATATGAAGGTGAGCCATAACGCATTTTACTCTCATCATATTTCTGTATACCATCAGGTAGATGATCAACAAAATCAACA
>OGOZ01000596.1_pt1 | contig 24053 bp, 19 predicted proteins | sample 1552801 | NCBI WGS metagenome assembly OGOZ01 (sample SAMEA2580196, study PRJEB22360) | human gut metagenome | biome: human gut; feature: human-associated habitat; material: faeces | place: Denmark | collected 2008/2010 | reverse complement strand
GCTTACCCTTGCGGATGCGGTAACGTATATACAGCGCAAGGAAAGCTGCCGATTCGTCGCCGACATTGCCACCCTTACCGGCAGCGCAAAAACCGCCGTCGGCAAATACAGCGCCGCCGTGCTGACAAATAACGAAGAGCTGTATGCTTCCGCGCGGGAAGCCTCGCGCCTCTCCGCCGAAAAGATATGGCGGCTGGATAACGACCGCGAGATGCTGCCGTGCATAAAAACGCCCGTGGCCGATTTGAAAAACGCCGGCAACGCAACGATGGACGGCGGCGGCTGCATGCTGGGCGGAATGTTCGTGGGCGAATTTATAGAAAACGATATCCCCTGGATACATATAGACATGGCCCCCGTAAACTTCCGCACGGAGCCGCCGGCATACTGCGCATACGGTGCAACGGGCTACGGCGCTTCATTGCTGTACCATTTGGTGAAGCAGCTGCAAAGCAACGCATAAGGAGGGCATCAGCATGAAACCGCGTATAGGAATAATGAGCAGGTACCTTGCCAAGGACAACCGTTTTGTTACCAAAGCCGGCTATATTTATGCCATTTCGGCCGTGGGCGGGCTTCCCATACAAATACCCATAGCCGATGTTGCCGACGTTGATGCAATAGCCGGCATGGTGGACGGCATAATAATAACCGGCGGCGCGGACGTAACGCCGCTGGTATACGGCGAGCAGCCCGTGCCTGCAATAGGCCCCACCTGCGGCGCAAACGACAGATTTGAAATAGCCCTTATCCATGCCGCGCTTGCAAAGAAAAAGCCCGTGCTCGGCATATGCCGCGGCATACAGGTTATAAACGTTGCCTTCGGCGGCACGCTTTATCAGGATATCCCCAGCCAGATATCCCGCGATATCTGCCATAATCAGGGCGCCGCCGGAACCGAGCGCACGCACAGCGCGGCCATTGAGCCGGGCAGCTATATGCACAGCATAGCCAAATGCGATACCATGCTTGTCAACAGTTTTCATCATCAGGCGCTCAATACCATAGGCGACGGGCTGAAGGTAAGTGCGCGCGCAATGGACGGCGTTGTCGAGGCCGTTGAAAATGCGGATGGTTCCGTGTTCGCCGTGCAATGGCACCCCGAATTGCTGTATGCCGAAAATCCGGAGCACCGCGCCATATTCGAAGCCTTCGTAAAAAGGTGCGCCGCCAAATAGCGCCGCAATATAAACAGGCATTCACGCTAACACTGTTCGCAGGGCCCGCGCCGCATAGTCAGGTGCGGGCCTTGCGCCTCCGCATAATGCCGAGCAGGAGAGCCTTTTATAGTTCATCCAAAATTTTGAAAATCTTTCTGCCGATCCGCTCTATCTGTCTCTTTTTGCGCAGAAGCTTGCTTGTGCAGCATATATGTGCGGAATGAGTATGCCGTGCGGCAATTTTTTTCAGTTCGGCTTGTACCTTAATATATTGTCTGTATTCGGGTAAGCGCATTATAAACAGCAACTTTTCAGCGGAATATCCTTCAAACGGGTACTGCACGCCAAGCCATAAGCTATTTCCCATTGCCAACATCTCCCATAATAGATGCATTTCATATATCATAGCTGATGTATAGCTTTGATAGCAACACCTACAATATAATTATAGGAGGTGCTGCATATGGCAAACGGTGAATACGGCGATATCGGCCTGCGTGTGCGGCAGCGCCGCGAAGAACTTGGCCTCACCCGTGAGAAAATGGCGGAGCGGGCAGGTTTGTCCGTTCAGTTTATGGCTTCCGTTGAACTTGGCAAGCAGAGCATGACCACGGACAGCCTTAAAAAAGTATGCCGTGCGCTGTGCGTAAGCGCCGATTATATCGTGTTCGGTACCCGGCCCGGCTATTCAGAACATGACCTTAACGCCGCCGTGGAGCCGCTCAGCGCGGAACAGCGCGCCTATGCGGAACAAATGCTGCGCACATTTGTTCAGGCCATACAGTCCCAAAGGTAACATATTCCATTCGCTCCGGCATTGCATTTTTTGCCCATTCTGTAAATAAAACCGCTATATTCTTGCATGATTCACATAATTAGACTACAATATAAGATGATGTTTTATGCCTGAACGGGCAGAAAGAGGAAAAATGGCAAACGATAAGTATTCCGGAAGCTATAACGCAGGCCCCCAGCTCCCGTCATATATGAAAAAGAACACGGCCGCCGCCAAGCGCACAGCAGCGCAGGGCACGGCCGCGCGAAGCACGGCATCAGCGGCGCGCACCTCCGCCGCGGCAAAGCGCACAACCGCGGCGCACGGCACAGCGACGCACAGCACCGCGGCACGCGGCACGGCAAGCCGTTCCTCCGCAAGGGGCAGCGCACAGCACGGCGCAGCGACGCGCAGCACAGCAGCGCACAGCACCGCAGCCAAGGCGAATACCCGGCACGCGGCGAATCAAGTGCAGCATAAGAAGCGCAAAAGGAAAAAGTCCGGCAGCGGCGCGCTCAAATGGATCGCCCTGGCAGCAGCGGCGCTTATATGCGTAATAATAATAGTGTCCATAGCAAACAGCGGCGGCGCGGACGCCGTTGCGGACATGGATAAGCTGATGCAGACCGGCAAGCGGTTCAAGGCGGGCGTTAAGCTGATAGGCGTGGACGTGAGCGGCATGACGCCGGAGGAGGCGACAGGCCTTGTTAAGAACGCAGCCGAAAAGAAGCTGAAAACCGTTGCCGTCACCATAAGCAGCGGTGAAAACAGCTGGACGCTCGATTCCGACGCGATGGGCATGGGGTACGACATTGCGGACGCTTTGGCAGACGGGCTGAACTTCGGCCGCGGGGAGGACGACAACACCGTTGTTATAACCGACGGGGGCGTTGGCGAGTTCGATGCAAAGTATACATGGGACAGGGGAAAGATAATATCCGCCCTTGCTGCCATGAGCCAAAGCATAAACACGGAAGCTACCGCCGCATACGCGGAGCCTGTAACGGACTGGTCGCAGGAGGAGCGCTTTATTTACCATGCCGGCGAAGAAGGCATTACCCTTAATGAAGAAGCCACGGCCGATGCAATAGAGAAAGCCCTTGAGCAGGGCGAGTTTGTATGCACCGTTGAGGCCACGGTAAACGCCGTGCTGCCCGGCGGCAATATAGACGACCTTAAAGCCGCAACGTCATTCATCGCCAGCTATACCACCAAATTCTCCGCCCGCAGGGACGACGAGGTAAAGCAGAACCGTAAGTTCAATATACAGAAGGCGGCGGACATAATAAACGGCAACACCATCCAGCCCGGCGAGGAATGGAGCTTCAATACGGTTGTCGGCCCGCGCACATACGAGCTCGGCTGGAAGGGCGCCAACGGCATAAGCGGCGGCAAGGAATACACCATTCAGGCCGGCGGCGGCATATGCCAGGTATCTACAACGCTTTACAATGCGCTGCTTTGCGCCAACATGGAAATTGTTGACCGCCGCGCGCATACAATACCTTCGGACTACGTTCCCGTAGGGCTTGACGCAACGGTGGATACCCGCGGCATAGACTTCGTTTGGAAGAACAATACGGATATGCCCGCGTATATATTCGCCAAGGTGGAAAAGGTGGAAGGCAGCTCCAGCCGCCATACCATAACCGTTTACGTTTACGGCAAACCGCTCCCCGAGGGCGTAACATATCAATCAAGGAACGAGATAATAGAGGAACGTTCCCGCCAGGACGAGGCAATATACACAAACGACGCTTCCATACCCACGGGCTATCAGCTTGAGCGCGTGCAGGGGCATAAGTATTACGTTGCCGAGGCGTATCAGGACAAGTATGTGGACGGCAAGCTGGCCGAAAGCAAGCTGCTCTATACCGATAAATATAAGGGCAACCCGCCGGAGGTTTCCATAGGCACCGGCGCGCCGCTCGCATCCGGACAAACGCCCGATCCTGCATGGCAGCCCTACGGCACGGCGCTCAAGGACGCCAATTGACAAATTTCCGCGGCATTACCTGCCATTTGCTTGACAAAGGGGTGTGCAGCGGGGATAATAAAGCAAACAGAAAATAATATCAGGAGGACAAAATTATGGGCATAATCAAGGCCTTGACCGGCGCAATAGGCGGCGGTTTGGCGGATAGCTGGCTTGAGGTTATCGAATCCGCTCCCATGGGAGACAACACCGTTTTCACCCGCGGCATAAAGGTGCGCAAGGGCGACAGCCGCAACCAGAACACCAAGGGCACAGCGGATACCGTGTCCAACGGCTCCATAATCCATGTTTACGATAACCAGTTCATGATGCTGGTTGACGGCGGCAAGGTAGTGGACTATACTGCGGAGCCCGGCTATTTTAAGGTTGATAATTCTTCCATGCCGAGCCTTTTCGGCGGCCAGTTCGGCGATTCTCTGAAGGAGACCTTCAGCCGCATCAAGTACGGCGGAACGCCTTCCTCCAGCCAAAAGGTATTCTTCATCAATCTTCAGGAGATAAAGGGCATTAAGTTCGGCACGCGCACCCCCATCAACTATTTCGACTGCTTCTATAATTCGGAGCTGTTCCTGCGCGCGCACGGCACCTATTCCATAAAGGTCACCGAGCCGCTCAAATTCTATGCCGAGGCCATTCCCCGCAACGCGGAGAGCGTGGACATAAACGACATAAACGAGCAGTATCTTAACGAGTTCCTCGAGGCCCTTCAGGCCGCCATCAACCAGATGAGCGCCGACGGCACGCGCATAAGCTTCGTAACCAGCAAGGCGCGCGAGCTTTCCAAGTACATGGCCAACGTGCTGGACGAGGAATGGAACCAGAACCGCGGCATGCAGGTGCAGTCCGTGGGCATAGGCTCCCTGTCCTATGACGAGGAAAGCCAGAAGCTCATCAATATGCGCAATCAGGGCGCAATGCTGTCCGATCCCAGCGTGCGCGAAGGCTACGTTCAGGGCGCAATAGCGCGCGGCGTGAAGGCCGCCGGCAGCAACACCGCGGGCGCGGGCGCGGCGTTCATGGGCGTTGGCCTTGGCATGAATGCCGCGGGCAACATGGCGGGCGCGTTCTCCGCCTCCAACCAGCAGCAGATGCAGTATCAGCAGGCTCAGCAGCAGCAGGCCCAACAGCAGCAGGCTCAGCAGGGCGGCTGGAAATGCTCCTGCGGCGCCACCAACGGCGACAATATGGCCTTCTGCCCCGGCTGCGGCAGCAAGAAGCCCGCTCCCAAGCCCGCCGAGGGCGGCTGGACGTGCTCCTGCGGCGCGACCAACGGCGCGAACATGGCCTTCTGCCCCAACTGCGGCAGCAAAAAGCCCGCCGAAGCGGCCGCCAAGTCCGCCTTCTGCCCCAACTGCGGCGCAAAGCTTGCGGACGGCGCAAAATTCTGCGTGGAATGCGGCACAAAGCTCAACTAAGTTTATCTGCAAAGGGGATGGCCTCGCGCCGTCCCCTTTTCCGTTTTCCGCAATAAAATTGCATATCCGCAAAAAAACTCTTTACAAACCCGCCCGCATACGCTATAATACATCTTGCGCAACGGAAAGCGCAGCAAATATGGGGCTTTAGCGAAGTTGGCTATCGCGCTACACTGGCAGTGTAGAGATCACCGGTTCGAATCCGGTAAGCTCCACCAAATGATCAACGCAGTTCTTTATAGCTGCGTTGATTTTGTATTAGCCGCATAAATAGCAGGAAAAAAGCGAACCAGTATCCCTCTGTTATCTTATCGGCTGAGCTTTTTCGCCATAATCGAATGAAAATTCTCTCTGATCATAAAATGCTTTTTTGCGAAAGAAGGAACTCATTGAAAAAATGTCGTATTACCGTAATTCGTAAAATCGAATACGCAGATTTAATGGAAAAATATGAAAACCCTATTGAAAATACCTGCACCATGAAAGAAGGGCAAATATTCGTTACCAACGGTTGGAAGCAGCCCGAAGGGTTTTGTCAAAGCGCCTGGGATACCCTCTCTCCGTTTGTAATGGCCTTGAGTTGTGGAGCAAAAAACATTTATGGTAGCTGGATGAAAAATCCTGCTTCTGTTATGCTTTCCTGCAATGACGGTTTTCGTCCAGTCAGTTTTTATATGGAAGCAATGGAAGAAGAGGCAGAATAGGGTTTCATATAACTGTACTTCAGACAAAAAGTGACAACCATTACATTTTGGCTCTTGACAAACCGAAAAATATGTATAATAATATATGATAACTTAGTGTGAATATGTAGGAAGAGGACTGAAATGGAAAAAGCCACCAGACATGACTGTTGTCTCTGCTCCAAGCATAAGAAAGAACGTTCGCCCGAAGAATATACCAAGTTGATCCACCGTCTTAACCGTATTGAAGGACAGATTCGTGGCATTCGCGGCATGGTTGAAAACGGTGCATATTGCCCGGATATTCTTATTCAGTCTGCAGCAGCAAGTGCCGCTATTAATGCTTTTAATAAAGAGCTGCTGGCTAATCACATCCGTACCTGCGTTGCTAACGATATTCGGGATGGTAAGGACGAAGTTATAGATGAGTTGGTAGCTACATTGCAGAAGTTGATGAAATAAGGCTTTGCGCCAAGATAAGAAGCGGTTCACGCTTCTTTTTAATTTAAACGACAGAAAAAATACTTGCTTTTTTCTCTCGTTTGTGTATAATAAACTATGCAATTTGATGCGGGGCATTAGCACAGTTGGTAGCGCGCAACGTTCGCAATGTTGAGGTCAGGGGTTCGAATCCCCTATGCTCCACCATAAGTCAACCGTAATTTTGATAGAATTACGGTTGACTTTTTCTATGCCCAAAAACCGTTTGAAATAGGGCTTTTCGGCTGTTCAGGCTCATAAACGAACCCCGCTGCAGGCAATTCTGCGGCGGGGTTTTGTTCGTTTTAGGAGGATTGTAGCTTTCTGTGCCGTTGTAATCGTTAAACGGCTGAGGTAATCGTTGAACTACTGGGGTATTCGTTAAACTACCGAGGTTATGGTTTAAAAATAAAACCTACTCAAAGTGTTTATCGACAATTGCGTTCAACTGCGCGGCAATCTCCGAGAAGTCACGATTCAGATCAAGCGTTTTCACGCTGATTTGATTGCCACTCATCCGATAGCTGTTATCCGGCTGTATTGCTTCGTCCGTTGCGGCATACAGAAGCATACCGGACACCCGATGCGGTTCATCTCCAAACTCGGTGTCTTTGTTTTTCACATTTTACCCCGAAATGTAGTATAAATGCAGTGGAAAAATCGCACGCAAAAAGCACCCCGAAAGGTGTTTTCTGATGATATATTTATTAAAACACGCAGAAATCATTTCTGAATTCTGCGTGTTTTTTCGGTAAAGCTCTGTTGGATACTTTTACAGAGCCTTATAATCGCTGTATTTAGTAAACTATTTTTTTCGCTTTTTGAGCACAGCGATAAGCACGCCTGCGGCAGCTAAAATCGCCGCGCCTATTGCTATCGGCATTATTGCGTTCGGAGAGGTTTCCGGTGATTCTGACGACGGCCCTTCCGGGGATGAAACAGGTTGATTTTTGTAATTATCAACAGCGAGCGCAAGAGCGTTATACAGACCGTTTATGTGCGGTGCATAGATTTCTTTGCGTTTCATGTAATTATTGATTTCACGGACGGCTGTCCTGACAGCACTGTCGTCAATCATTTCCGCTTCGCTTATCAGATCGGTATGGTCTGGATTTGGACCATATACCTCAAATTCAGTGATGCCTCCGCTATAATATGTGCTGTAATCGGCACAGTACCATCTTTTAAGCTGAACATACTTGACATAACGGGCATTCACGGTATTAAACTCAACAGTATCTGCGTCACCTCTCGTCCCTTCCTCAAGTCCGGAGACATCGTATACCTTTTTGTAGTTTTCACCGTCTTCGGATACATATATCTCATAGGCTGAGACGCGCTCGAAATAACGGATTATGACTTTGTTGATTTCTCTGACCGTGCCGAGATCGACAATCATCCACTGCTCATCTTTATCACGTGCGAACGAGAGCCTTGTATCGGTGTTGCCGTCAACGGCGAGCGGCTCGTTCAGGCCGTAATCGACTTCAAGACCACTGACGGTAACTTTTTTGCCTAATGCAAGGTTGGCGTTATATAGCATATCGGAAATATCAAAGGTATGCTCACTGATCTCGAAGTTCTGTACCGACGAGGAAACTCTTTCAAGCGGCAGCACGAAGGTGGAACCACCCTTTTTGTCACCTGCGAGATTTCGCGAATTGACGGGGGAATAGTACCATGTGTCGTCAACGATCAGCATAGTGCGTGTGCGATCAGCGTAAAGCTGAATTTTCACATCGGTGTTTTTAGGTATCACCGCACCGTATGTAAACGTATATGACTCGCGATCAAAGCAAAGCCGTCCGGTGTTGCTGACATAAAGTCTGCCGTCTCCACCTGAGAACAGATCGGTGTCGTAATCCGAAATATTGATATTTGCGGTAAGCTGGTACGGATAACCAACGGATTTGATACCCGTTGCATTGGTTTGATCGATCGGAAGAGCTTCATGCCGCCCCGGATTACTTCCGCCGCTTTTTGTCGAAAGTATGTCAAAGCGTGAAATGAAATCGTCGGCAGATATTTCACGGGTCTGCTCTCCGCACCAGGTTTTTTCAGATATCAGGCATATCTGATATCTCAGACGATCAAAAATATCGAAAATCGAGAATCCGCCCCAGTCGCACCATAAGTCGTTCCAGAGAGCAAACGATGCACCCTTAAGCTGAGGATGGTCATATTTAACCGATGTTGAGGCGTTATAGCCCATATAGTTCACAAACCATGTTGAATACAACGAGCGCAAATCGTAATAATTTGCAAAGCCGTAATTTCCTCCCGGAACGCAGTAAAGCACCGGACCGCAGGTATTTATGACATCATAGCCCATTTTGAAGAGCGTTTTGTAGTCTGAAAGCTCAACAGCCCAGAAATTTGTCTGAGCATCGCCGCTTACGGGTGTTTCGCCATTGAACCCTTTACCTCCGAATGAACCCCAGAAACGCGGAGTACATCCTCTTGAACGAAGATGTTTTATGAGTGTGTCGGTAAATGCTCGCATCTGTTCATTGTATCCGTCAGGGAATTCGTCGGTGCCGAAATGTACGGTTTTCGAAACAAAAACAGGGTCATCGCCGGTAATATATTCATCCCACAGATCACATATGAAACCGACGGCATCCGGATTTGTTATATCAATGTGATGCCCGTCAAACATATATTGCGGCACAGCTTTGCTGAAACATGCGCTGTGCGCCGGTGTATCGATTTCGGTGACGACTTCCACGCCGTATTCAAGCATACGCTTCTGATACTCGCGGTACTCCGCTTTCGTATAATGCTCATCGGACGTCAAGCCCGGAACATCGCTTTCAAGACGAAAATAGCCGATGCCGTCCGAGCCGGTGTCATTGATATGCAGATGTATTTCATTGAGCTTGAACCACGCGAAATACTTTGTTATTTCTTCAACGTATTCAAGCGGTACATATGCTCTTGCGACATCAATCATACCGGAGCGTATAGGGTATGAAGGGTAGTCATACACCTCACCGCACGGCATGAAACCGTCTGCAATATATGACTGAAGTATCGTGATAATTCCGTAAAGCAGTCCCTTCGATGTAAAAGCAAAGATATTGGCGGTTTCGTTGACATCGATGATGTAGCCTTCATTTCCGAGAGCGGAAATGCGTGCGTCGTCGGTCTCTGCGGGTGTTTCGGCAGAAAGCGTCAGAATGATGTCACCGCTTTGCACATCTTCGGTGACAAATGAGATTTCAATACCGACGATATCACTGAAATATCCGGAAATGATTTTTTTCAGTTCGTCGGAAATACGGGTCCCGGAAGTCAGCACAATACGCATGCCTTTTTTCGGAACAAATTTGCCGGTGGACGGATTCCATTCACGTATCGCCGGTATTACGCGCGGTGCGGAATTAAGACTGGGGTTGTCCGCGGAGACCGCTGCAGGAGCGATACCGCAGAGCAACATCACCAGCGCCAGGATAAATGCTGTTTTTTTCATAGCAGACCTCTTTATTAAATATTTATTTACGCCGCTTTTGATTCAGCACGGCTCATTCGGAGCGGATCGCGGCAATGTTTCCGTATATTCGAAAAAGAGTATAAGGGAGCATTATGAAAGCGAACCCGTATGGCAGATCTGCGGCGATCTGTGGGACGCGCAGAGCCGGGCGGAAAATCAGTTGGCGCAATAACGGAACGAAATTGAAAAAAGCACGCTTCGGCGTGCTTTTTTAATGCGAAAGACGGGCAATAAGGTGCGTAAACAGGGGTAAAAGCGAAGAAAAGGCGCTTGATGAGCAGTCTATTCATCATCCTCTGTGATCAGTTATAGTATAAGGCTGCTTTATTTCATAAAAAATCCCTCCTGTCAGATACAGTGTACCCGATAGGAGGGAGCTTTGCGAATGTGCACCGCACACTCGATTGATATTATGTTATCTTACCCTTTTTCTTCTGCTATATACAGCAGTTCCTGCTAAAGCGAACACGCTTACCGCCAACAGTGCAATCCACAATGTCATATGGCTGTTATCTCCGGTCTGAGGTGAATCGCCCGGATCAGAGGGAGTGCCGCCGCTGGCCTTTTCACCGAGGACATAATACGGACTGCCGTCTGTGGTAAAAGTTATCGTACCGTTTTTCACATCGGCAGAAAGCAGTTCCATACTGCCGTCGGATTTCAGAGAATAGACAACGGGGTTTTGCAGTGTATTTTCCGGCTTCATTGACACCGATATGCCGTCGGCATTGATCAGATTGCCGTTATTATCAAGATAATAGATATGGAACGCCTGCGGAGCCTTCACTTTGCCGTCTGTTACGCTGTTGATCCAGTCAAGCGCTTCCTTATCCGTGATAGGATCAATCACAAGCTGACCTTTGGTTTTATCCGCGTCGCTTATTTCGATTTCCGTGCCGCCCGGCAGAGTAGCCGAGCCATCGCCGTCCTCATCTGTCGGGACTGTGTTCCACACGGTATTATCCACATACTTCACATACACACCGATGTCTTTTTGCTCTGTGTCGGTGTTCAGATTTGCTTCGGCGGCAAAAGCGGTCATCCCGCAGGAGAGCACAAGCACCGCTGCGGACATAGCCGTTATAACCTTTTTTAATAGTGAGTACCTTTTCATTCATTGATTCCTCCCACAGTAACATTCAAGGATACCGAGCCTGCGCTTTCGTAGGTTTCCGGCTCATAGCCCATGATTTTCAGTTTCAAATTCTCGCCTGCGGCAAGTGTTTTTGTCAGCGTTACGGTCTTTACATATTCGCCGGGTTTCAGCAGCCCCGTTTCGCCCAAAATGTTGCCACCCGTATCCAGCACACGCAGCTTCAGGTATTTTTCGTTGCCCTCGGTGTTGGTAAAGTAGACAGTCAACTCCTGTCCGTCAACGGTCGGCACACCGCAAACTGAAACACGGTACGCCATACCCTCCTTGTAAAGCTCGGTGTAGCCCATGCTTTCTTCCACCTCCGGTGTACCTTGGACGGCGGCGGTTTCAAAGGCGGGCGGTACAAATCCCGTTGTTTTCGGAATGCACAGCGCCGTAATCATGACAATCAGAAGCACGGCAAACACACCAAAGAGGATAGGCACGGTATAATCATTATTCTTTTTAGAATTTGCCTTTATACGCAATCTGTTTTCCTCGCTTTTTGCATTTCTATTGCTCTCCTATATAGGCACAGGGCTTGACTATGCCCATATAGGAAAGGTCAAGGCAGGGCAGGTTACCCTGCCTTGACAAGAACCAAGTGTAGTTATGCTCCTTGCATTATTTCTCGGCAACCGTCCATGTGCCGTCGCCGTTATCGGTGACGGTGTAGGTGTCGGCGTCCACATATGCGGTGGGATCCACATTGAAGGTACCGCCGGTGATGGTCAGGTAATCGCTGGCATTGCCGGAAGAGACCTCGATCAAGCTACCGCCCTCAGCCACGTTGAAGGTACCGCCGTTGACGATGATCTCCTGGATGTAATTGGTGTCCACGTTTACATAGAAGATGGACTTATCGGCGTTAAAGGTGCCGCCGTTGATGGTGGTGATGGAGGGTACATTGGGAATGTAGGGTTCGACATGAACGCATGCACCGTAACGCTCGCCGTCATGATACGCATTGAATTTGCCGTCGTTGATGATCACATTGCCGGAGAGGTTGACAATAACGCTGGCAGCACCCTTACCGTCAAAGGTACCACCGTTGATCATTACGCCCACAGCGTTGGGATTCGAGGCATACTGTTGGCAGAGGATCACGGCATTGTCGTTGGTATACTTGCCGCTCTCGATGGTGACGGTGGTATGGCTCGCTATGATAGCCGCTGCCTGCCCATGGCCGTTTTCTATCTCGTAGATTTCACTGTAGATGCTGTATCCGCCGTTGTTATTGGTGTCGCGCAGCACGAGATTGTTGGGGGAATCGCCGGTGTTGCCGGTGCTTATAATAGAGCCCCTCAGGGTGTTGCCGTTGAAGTCGATGGAAACGTCCTTCTGTATAACCAGATAGGGGGTGTCAACGGTGACATCGCTTGCCAAGACGATGTTGCCGTTGTTGACTGCCGCCTGCAGTTCTGCAAAGGTGTCAATGACATCCTTTGCAATGGCTACGGTAATAGTGCCGAGGGTTTTGTCTGCGTCGATTGCCGCACCGCTGATGCCGAAGTTGGCGGTTGCGGTGGGAGCGTTCGCAACCTCTGTGCCCACGGCTGTGGCAAGCTCAAGAACGTTGTCGGTTTCGGTGCCGCTGGCTTCGGTGAAGGTACCGACTACGCCGGTAACATTTGCAGTAAAGCCAAGCGTTGCGTTCACAGCCACATTGGAATGATTGGTGACGGTGATGGCGGGTGTGTTGTTCGACCAGCCGCCCTCTGTTGCGCCTTCATAGGTGTGGTTTGCAGGGTTCCATGTACCCTGCGATGCGCCTGTGTAGGTGAAGTCCATAGCCTCCCAGGCAACGTCTACAGAGATTATTTCGTCCGCCGTGCCTGGAGTGTAGGTGCCGGATATCTCAATATTATATTTTCCCTTTCCGTTTCCTGTGGATGGGCTGTTGGTAAGTGTTGGAATTAAAGTAAGATGCAATGTACTTTCCTTTTGAATATTGTAAGCAGAAAGCGTTTCGCCGTCATCAAGCTCTTTGCCTGCAAAAACCAATCTTTGCTGAACAGACGGAATCCCCGTTTTTTCCTCGATCTTTCCCTTAACAGCTTCTATCGATACGTTTGGTTCTACCTCGATGGTATATGTAGTTCCGGTGTTGATTGGTTTCACAAATATTTGCATAGCAAATGCCGTCATAGAAAGAGAGAGCACCAACACCATTGTGAGAATGAATGTGCAAATTTTCTTCATAAGCGTTTTATCCTTTCCGAATTATTACCGTTACCCTTTAGGCATAGGTCAAGGCAGAGCAGGTCGCCCTGCCTTGACAAGAACTAAGTGGAATTACTCAGCCTTTGCGATGGTCACGGTGATGGTGCCGAGGGCTTTGTCTGCGTCGATTGCCGCACCGCTGATGCCGAAGTTGGCTGAAGCGGTAGGAGCATCTGCAACCGCTGTGCCCTCTGCTGTGGCAAGTTCAAGAACGTTGTCATTTTCGGTACCGCTGGCTTCGGTGAAGGTACCGACTACGCCGGTAACATTTGCAGTAAAGCCAAGCGTTGCGTTCACAGCCACATTGGAATGATTGGTGACGGTGATGGCGGGTGTGTTGTTCGACCAGCCGCCCTCTGTTGCGCCTTCATAGGTGTGGTTTGCAGGGTTCCATGTACCCTGCGATGCGCCTGTGTAGGTGAAGTCCATAGCCTCCCAGGCAACGTCTACAGAGATTATTTCGTCCGCCGCTGTGCCGGGAACAAAGGAACCGTTTACGGTGATTTCGCGGTCTTCATTTCCTGCCGCAGGAGTGCCAAATTCGCATCTTACAAAGAGCGCAACAGGTTCGCCGTTGCTTGTCGCCAGGTAACAATCCTGCGGTGTTTTACCGTTTACGGTGACAGCCGGCACCTCCGTCAGACCGTTATTGTCCAGCTGGATTACGCACCGATAGCGCGTGTCAACCCGGAACACATCCGTGTTGTTCATGGGATAAAGGTCATCGTCAGCAGCGTATTTTTCCCAACTAATATACTGAATATCGTCTGCGCTGAATGTGACGCCCGGTATCGTGGAGACAAAATTGACCTTGCAGTCTGCCGGCGTTTTGCCAACCTGAAAGCCGCTGACCATAATCGCAATGCTGTCCGGCTCCTGTGCAAAGGCGGTTGCCGGGAAAAGCGCCAGCACCATGCAAAGGCTTAGCAAAACACTAAATAATCTTTTTTTCATTGAATATTCCTCCTTTAAAATAAAACAGATTTTACTTCGTTTTTACTTCGTGATTTTAACTGTTATCGTACCGACCTTGGTGAAATCGGTCATGGTGTCGCTCGGTGTGCCGCTGAGCTTGAGGGTGGCGGTGACATAGTCGGCAGCGTTTACCTGTCCTACAACCCCCGCTGCAAGGGAAACTGCGCCGGTGCTGTCAGCGGTTTTGCTGTTGTCGTAGGTAAAGGCACCGGTCAGGGTGTTGCCGCTTTCTGCCGCATAGGTAAAGGTGGCTTTCACATCCACATTGGAGTGATTGGTGACCTTCACGGTGTTGCCGTTCTCGCTCCAGCCGCCGGTGGCGTCGGTCACGGTGTACTGATGGTTTTGCGCATCCCAGACCTTGGTGCCGCCCATAGAGTAGGTAAATTCCATAGCGCCCCATTCAATATCGGCGCTGATAACATCGGGTGTGGAGACTCCGTCCACATACTTTGCGTTGACGGAAATATCCTTACTGCCGCCGTCTGTTGTTACGGTGTCATCTGCCGCAAAGGCGGTTACGGACATAGAAGCAAGCATTGCGACTGCAAGAAGTATTGTAAATAATTTTTTCATAACGGTATGTTCCTTTCAGAATAATTTATGTTATTGGCTCCTCTGTGTAAGGGGAGGCTTTGAAATTGTGACTGCGTTAGTACAGCGAGATCTCCGAAAGCTGGAGGGAACCGTCACCGCCGTTTGCCGTAAACACAATTTTGTAATACTGATACGCTGTTGTGTTTCCGTCAACTGCAAAGGAGTAATCCGTAAAGTTCACGCCCTGCATGGTGGTATCGTCCGTCACTCTGCAGATTTCCGTCCAGCCGGTGTAACTCTCGCTTTCGCAGGCTGTGTCGTTTGAACCGTAAATTACCCAAGATTTTGGATTTCTGCCGGTATTGCTGGCGGTGTCATTTGCGGTTGTAAACGTGTATCCGCTGATTGCCTTAGCTTCTTCCAACGCGAATGCAACATATGCGCCGGTTGACGAATTAAAGTTCAGGCACCATTTGGTTGACGTACTACTGTCAAAAAGCTTGGCGGGTCCTTCACTGTCTGAGGTTCCGGCTGTTCCGTAGAGAAGGCGATACGCGCTATCAAACGATTCGTTGCCCCAGATGATCGGATTTCCGTTTTCGTCATAGTGCCAATACTGACCGCTGTAATTTGTTTCACCGTGATAATTCTCTTCTTTACATTCAGTTTCACTTTCACTATAGTATACCACACTGGTCAGCCCTCCGGCCTGCGCCTCGGTTCCCATATAAAGGAGTTTTTCGGAAGGGGAAGTGGTATAGCCGAATCCATTGTAGCATATCGTTGTATTGCAAAAATCTACAGGCAGCACCACAGTTGCAGTAGTATATAGTCCAAATGTTTCGACATAGCGCACACCGGCAGGAAGATACACGGTATTAGTAAGACACCCCAACGCTCCGTAAGCGATGACTTCCAACTGGGAACCCTCTTCAAACTTTAATTTCAAATTCGGAAGCTCGCTGTATGCCAGTCTGGGTAGCATTTTAAGAGTTTTTGGAATCGTCAACTCACTTAAGGAATTACAATAGCTAAAAGCTTGACAGCCTAAATGGGTAAGGTTTTTCGGCAAAGTAATATCGGCTAAATTACCATCGTTGTAAAAAGCCTCGTAACCGATTGAGGTAACGCTGTCGGGGATATCTATGCCAACAAGATTTGATTGATTCTGCAATGCATTATCAGCAATTGCCTCTGTACCGTCCTTCACCACGAATGTTGTATTCGCCGGCATCGTTCCTTTGTATGTATAAAGCACCTTGCCGGCATATACGGGGCCGTCCGGCTGCTTATTAAGCCAGCCTGTGTTAGTAAATGCATTATATCCCACATATTTCACAGAATCGGGAATCGTGATGTCAGTTAGATTGCTCGCGCCATTAAATGCGTATGTACCGATCACTTCAAGCCCTTCGTTCAGCTCAATGCTTTCTAAAGTACTTGGGAATGTTGGCTCGGTTGCAAAATGTAACCTCACCCCCACATATCTGAGCGATTCCGGACATATAATATGTTTTACATTTGAGCTATATGAAAATGCTCGATCTGCAACCGTAACGGTACCCTCTTTGATTTTCACAGTCTCTTCAGAACCGTAATAAGCAGCCAGTATCGTATCATTCAGGTAAATAAACCCGTCTGAACCTTCTGCCTGTGCCTTTTCAATGAGATTATTGGCATAGGGACAACCATAAAAATCGTTTTTAAAGGATCCGTACATCTCTTCGATCGTACTTGGAAATTCAATATCAGTTAAGCTACTGCAGCCTTGGAAGCAAATTTTGCCTATCTTAGTAACTCCTTCTTCAAGGATAACTTTTTCAATATCCTGGCATCCTTGAAAGCAGGAATATCCCAGTTCGCCGCTCTTGACAGTAACCGTTTTTAAGGACATTGGAATAGAGGCAATTAAATTATAGGAATTATCAAAATTAGTAGACCAATTATATGTATCCCGATGCATTGTCGGTTTGTCGCCGCTACCGACCTTTCTCATTACATCGGCACAATTTGTAGCATAGCTAAACGGCCACTTAAACGGATAGGTCGGTGCATTCTCTTCTCTTTCTCCCACAAACGGCAGAGTCAGACTTTCAAGAGAAATACAGTCGAAAAAGATGCCGTTTTCAATTTTTTTGACGCCTTTGTCGATAGTAATGTTAGTAAGATGGTAGCAGTTATAAAAAGCATTGGTTTTCAAAGTTTCATTGCGGGAATAGCCGCCGGTTACGGTGATATCCTTCAGCGTTTCCGGCAGGACTGCGCCGCCTTGTTTATAGTTCTTCGCACCGAAGGCATAGCCGATGGTGTAAGATTCGCCGTTGGAGCGGTTGCCGGCAAAGGGAACCGTGAGCTTTACAAGACTCGTGCAGTCTTTCAGCGCACCGAGTTCAATCTCATAAACAAAGTCGGGTACCACAAGCTCGGTCACAGAGGTGTCCTTAACGCCTGTGATCTTCACTCTGCCGTAGCTGTCGGTCGTGTAAGTAAAGGCAGCAAGGTCGGCTTCGTTAAATGAAGGCTTGAAGGAAATGCTGACGGTTATCGTTCCAAGTGTAGCATTCTTTGTAATAGCTCCTCCGCTGATGCCGAAGTAAAAGGTTTTTGCGTCGGCTGCGGACTGCTCCGAGCCCTCGGCTGCCGCACTCAGAATAGCACCCTGCTCGTCGGCAGACAGAGCCGTGTAGGTGTCGCCGCTTTTGCTGTAGAAGGTGCCGGTGACACTTGCCGAAGGAGTAAAGCTAAGCTCCGCTACCACATCCACATTGGAGTGGTTTGTCATCGTGATTCCGGGCTTATTATCCGACCAGCCGCCGTTCTCGCCGCCGATGTAGGAGTGCGTGCCGGGATCCCATTGCTTTTCGCCCTCGGTGTATTTGAAGGACATTTCCTCCCAGCCGACATCCACCGATACGACTTCACCGGTGGAGGCGACGGAATATTCGCCCGCCACGTTGATTGTGCTGCTGCCGCCGCTGTTTTCTGCCGCATAGACCGTTGCCGTAGCAGAAAACACCAGAACAGAGACAAGCAGAATAGAGAGTAATCGTTTCATAATCGTTTTATCCTTTCCGATGTATTTTTACTTTTAACATTGATTCTTACTCGGTAACAGTCAATGTAAGTTCGCCCTTCGTATCGACCATCGCCTTTTCGCCGCTGTCGGGGTCATAAGCCCGAACAACCAGCTCGGCATTATAGCCACCGACCTGCAATTTGGATGCCGCATCCTTTTGAAGCTCCAGCTTGCTCACCTGGTTGCCCGGCGTGATCAGGTCGGATTTCGCCACCACCAAATCGTTCACCATAATCAGTATGGAAACATTCTGATTGGATGCGTTAGGGTTGGCGTAATAAAAGGTGACGGTTTTTTCAGAGAGATCGACCGTTGCCGCCGTGCCGTAGGTGACATTGATGGCACCGCCGCCTTCGGGACTGTCTAACTTGCCGCTGTCGTCACCGTCAATCGGGGTTTGGTTTGACTCAATCCCCTGCGGAGGATAGTCCGGCGAGATGTCGCCGCCCCCTCGGAAGAACAGCGCCCATATCGTAATGCCGATACAGATTGCCATACCGATACACAGCAGGATGATCAGCAGCTTGCGCTTTTTTTCTTTGCTCATGGTTTGATGGTGGTTCATAGTATGTATTCTCCTCCTTATATCGGGTTAGAACCGCTGAGATTGCCGACACAAACGCCGGTACCCGACCTTGCTTTCGGGTTGTATTTCATCACAAAGAGTTCGAGGGTTTCCTTCAGCGTTTCTATCTGGGATTTCATATAGAATTCATCCTCAAACAGTGCGTAATGAACGCAGGCTCTTATCAGAATGAAAATCAGCGGTGTCAGCTTTTCGTGGGGAATCCCCAGCTTTGGCTCTAAACTCTTTGCGTATTCCGTATATCGTTCATCTACACCCTTAAAGAACTTCTGACCGTACTGCCTGTATTTCGGGTGAGTGTAGATTTGATACATCAGGCGGTATTTCTTGCCGTGCTTTTTTGCCGTCCAATAGGGTATCTCGTCAATAAACCGCCACAAGTCCTCCACATCGGTGGGGGCTTTCGCCATAAACTCATCTTCCACCTTACTCATACAGTATTCGGTGGAATTGATGATAAGGTCATCGAGGTTTTCAAAATACAGATACAGTGTCGCAACACTACAATCACAGGCATTTGCGATAGCTTTTATTCCGACAGAGGAAAGTCCGTTCTCTGCATAGCAGGCGAAGCTATTTTCCATAATCTCAATTTGCTTTGCCCTGCGGGCTTCTTCATTTTGAGGGCGCAATATATTACCTCCTTCCCCGCAGCATAGTGAACGCTCGTTTAGATTATACCATATTAGCTTTGTTTTTTCAAGAGAGTAATGCAAAATTCATTGTTCTTTTTTCTGTATTTCGTCAGCACATCGGGCTTGTAGGTCTTGCCGAGGATGGCGTTGCCTGTGTACTTTTCGTTACGGAGTATGCTTTCTACGACGCTGTACGCCCAGCGTTTCTTACCCAGTTTGGTGGGTATGCCGTCTGCTTCCAGTCCTCTGCAGATGCGGTGGATGGATACGCCAGCGAGGTATTCACCGTAGATGCGGCGCACAATCGCGGCCTCATCTTCATTGATCTCGTAGGTGTCTCTGCCGTCGGCATCCTTTCCAGCCTTCACATATCCCAGCATTAGATACGTTCGAAAATCCCAATACGCTGTTGGGAGTTTATGAGCCAAATCAAATCCATTACCCAATATGTATAGTGTCATAAATCTTCTCCTTATAAAAACAGCCGGGACACCCCGACTTCCACAACTTACCCCTCAAATGCCAACTTACCCCTCAAGCGGCAAAATCGGCGGAGAAATAATTAAATTGTATCAATCTCGGTGTTTTCATATCGCAAATGGTATCGTCGGGCGTGGGCTGCAGCAATTCAACCATCATTTCACGAATATGCTTCGGAGTACGGAACTGACCGTTCTGGCCTGCCGTTGCCAGCTTGCCCAGCATGTACTCATACAGGTCGCCCTGCATATCCAGCTCTGCAATGTCGTGTTCGTAGAGGTCATCCAGACCGGTGATGATTTTCTGAAGGAGCTGCGGAGTCGGGATGAGGAACATTGCGTTGCTCATGTACCGGGCAAACGCAGTGGTGCTTTCGTCTGCCTTGCCGGGTTCTTCAGCAATTTCAATCAATTCGCCGCTGTCGCTGAAATCCGGAAGCCTGCCGTATTTCATACTCTTGATCGCAGGAAATACCCGCTGGGACATGACATCGAAAATACGACGGGGATCATCATTTTTAAACTTGCTCCACCGCATGGACTGTCCGGCTGCCGACTGCGGAAAAATCTTAGGCATCTTTTCGCCGGTCATGTTTTCAAATTCTTCGTTCTCCAATTCTTTCTCATCGAGGGAACGGATGAACATGAGGTAGGTAAGCTGTTCAATGACGGTCAGAGGATTGGCGATACCGCCTGCCCAGATGTCCGTCCAGATTTTATCCACCTTATTTTTGATTGCACCAGTTATCATGTTTATTCCTCCGTATCGGTCAGCTCACGCAGCCGCTGCTTATATTCATTGATAACCCCTTCGGGGGATAGTACCGTCATCTGCTTGCCGAACTGGAACAGCCATCCCCAGAATGTCGGGCTGATCTGCACCTTGACGCTGGCAACGCAATAATTCTCGTTGATGCGTACCATTTTGATATCTTCACCGAATTTGTCGTACACAACGCCGATCAGCTTATCGTTGAACTGAATTGTAATATCCGTCGGCTGGCCGCCGTACATCTTGAATGCCTGCTCGGTTAAGCAATTGACACTGCTGCGCAGCTCAATGGCCTTTTCGCAGATATCTTCATCGATGACCTCCACAGTATCCATGCGGTCAACGCGGTAGTTCGTGGTATTGTCATGCCTTGCACTGTAGCAAACCATATAGTAATTATCTTCGTTGAACACCAGCGCGATCGGCTCCACGACATAGTGGTGATGTCCGTTGCGGTAAACCTTTTCGCCGTTCTCTTTCAAATCGAAATAGTAGAAGATGACCTTCTTTTTCTGCTCGATGGCATCCTCTAAATAATTTACATTATAATATATGGATTCGTTGTGGTGCTTCCTTGTATTGAAGCAGACCATATTGCTCTGCAGGATTTCCGCGCTGTGGCTGCCACCGAGATTGGCGATTTTCCTAATCAGTTCTGCCGTTTTCTTCTCGGTCACAAAACTGGCTGCATGTACCGCGTCAATCAGTATCTTTAACTCGGGAACACTGAAGCTGCGATCCTCGACATAGTATGCTTTTTCATGGCTGAGCATTGTGGTCATGACTTCATAACCATAGTCGTTCAGCGCTTGAATATCTCTGGTCAGTGTTCTGCGATCGCAGGCAACTTCCATGTCATTCAGTTTCTGGCAAACAACTGTGGCTGCCATTGGATGCTGCTCATCCGTCTCTTGACGCAAAAGCTCCATGAGTTTCAGCAGTTTGATCTTCTGGCTGTTTTCTTTCGCCATTAGCCCACCTCCACTGGTTTCCTACAAATGGTGATAGTTATACCTAATAAGTATAGCACTAATCTATGATTTTTTCAATAGAATTGGCGCACAAAATCGTGCTTCTTTTCATTTCTTGCTGATTTTTGCGTTCAAATCTCCCAATGTCCACCTTTTGTTCGTTCTTAATCGAGGCAAACAACAAACTTTAGTATGCTACCTGAAACCAGTCCTGTAAACGCAAAAAGAGCGCTGGTGCGGTCCTTCTGACCGCTCCGCCGCTCCATTTAGTCGCTTTTTACCTGTATTTCTGCCTATTATGGCGTTTTAACCCCAGAAAATGAAGAAAGAACGAACTTTGCCTTGGTAGACAAAAGTTCGTTCTTTCGTGGAGCAAGCGACGGGAATCGAACCCGCACGGTCAGCTTGGGAAGCTGAAGTTCTGCCACTAAACTACGCCTGCACTACTTTTGCATTATACAACACAGTTTACGCTTTGTCAAGCGCCAAATTTGCTTTGTTTTTAAGCCGCAAAGGCGCTTTGCACCGCGAAAACGATTGACTTTGCGCCCGCGCGGTGATAAAATAAAACAGAATAACGTTACGAGGCGGTACATGATGAAAAAAGCGCTGATCTTCGACGGAAACAGTATACTCAACCGCGCGTTTTACGGCGTGCGTCCGCTCAATGCGCCGGACGGGCTCCCGACAAACGCGCTTTACGGCTTTGTCGGCATGGTCAACAAGGCTTTTGCGCAGGTCGGCGGGGCGGATTATGCCGCGATGGCGTTCGATGTCCGCGAAAAGACCTTCCGCCACAAGGCGTTTGCGAGCTATAAGGCGACACGCAAGCCCATGCCGGAGGAGCTTGCCGCGCAGCTTCCGTTTGCGCATACGCTTGCTTCGGCGCTCGGGTTAAAGGTTATCGAATGCCCGGGCTACGAGGCCGACGATATACTCGGCACGCTTGCGCGGGAGCTCGAAGCCGGCGGCGCGGAGGTATATATCGTCACCGGCGACCGCGACAGCTTCCAGCTTGTTTCGGACAAGGTCACGGTGCTGCTTGCCTCCAACGACGAAACAAAGATCATCACCCCGCAGAGCGTTGCGGACATATACGGCGTGACGCCCGAAAAAATGATAGATATCAAGGCGCTTATGGGCGATACCTCCGATAATATCTCCGGCGTGCCGGGAATCGGCGAAAAGGGCGCCGTGAAGCTTATTACTCAATACGGCGGTCTGGACGGCGTTTACGCCCACGCGGAGGAGATCGCGGGGGCGCTCGGCAAAAAGCTGCGCGATGGCAGGCAGAGCGCATACGATTCGAAATTCCTTGCCACGATCTGCACATCGGCGCCGATCGGCGTTTCCGCGGAGGACTGCGCATATAAAGGCGCGGATATCCCGGCGCTGCGGCAGGTATATAAACGTCTCGGCTTTTCGAAATATCTCGAAAAGCTTGCGGATGTACCCGCAGCCGCGGCAGAACCGGCCGAAAGCGAAGAATATTTGCCTTTCGGCGCGGAGGATTTTGCGGGCAGGACCGTTTTTGCCGCTGTCTTGGGCGAAGAGCTTCTTGTTTGCTGCGGCGGAAAATGCCACAGGGGCGGCGCGGAGCTGATCCGAGCTGCCGCGAAGGCGGAAAAGACGGTTTGTTGGAGCAGCAAGGAGCTTTACCATGCCTATGCCGCCGCGGGGGCAACGGTGCCGGAAAACGCGGAGGATATTTCGCTTTTGATATATGTCGGCTCGCCTGAGGATAAGGGCATAAGCTTTGCGAAAAGCGCTTTGGATATACTCGGCGTGAGCTGCACGGAAATGCGGGTATCGCTGCTGCCCGCGATGTACGAAAAGCTGATCGAATCCGCCACGGAGGAAGGAATGTGGCTTTATCGCGAAGTCGAGCTTCCGCTTTCAAGAGTTCTTTTCGATATGGAGGCGCGCGGATTCCGCGTGGATCCGCAGGCTCTGGATGTGTTTTCGGCACAGCTCGAAACCGAGATCAGCGGGTACGAAGCGGAGATATATGCTTCCGCGGGGCACGAATTTAATATAAATTCGCCGAAGCAGCTCGGCGATGTGCTGTTCGAGGAGCTCGGACTTCCGCATTACCGCAAAACAAAAAGCGGTTATTCTACGGATGTTTCGGTTTTGGAACGGCTTGCCCCTTACCACCCCATAATTCAAATGATATTCGAATACAGGCGTGCAGCCAAGCTGAAAAGCACCTATTGCGACGGGCTGAAACGTCAGATAAGCGCCGACGGCAGGATACACACGACATTCAAGCAGACACAGACCTTAACCGGGCGGCTTTCCTCTGCGGAACCGAACCTGCAGAATATTCCTGTGAGAATGGAACTTGGGCGTCTGATCCGAAAAGTCTTTGTGCCGAAGGAAGGCTGTATTTTTGTGAATGCCGATTATTCCCAGATTGAGCTTCGTATCTTAGCCCATATGTCAGGAGATGAAATGCTGATACAGGCATATCGGGAGGCACAGGATATCCACCGCATGACCGCATCGCAGGTATTCCATACCCCATTTGAGGAAGTAACGGATTTACAGAGAAGAAATGCAAAGGCAGTCAACTTTGGGATCGTTTATGGAATCAGTTCCTTTGGCTTAAGTCAGGATTTAAGCATCAGTAAAAAAGAAGCACAGGAATATATCGAAAGAT
>OGOZ01000582.1_pt1 | contig 24370 bp, 52 predicted proteins | sample 1552801 | NCBI WGS metagenome assembly OGOZ01 (sample SAMEA2580196, study PRJEB22360) | human gut metagenome | biome: human gut; feature: human-associated habitat; material: faeces | place: Denmark | collected 2008/2010 | reverse complement strand
AACCGTTTATTAAATAATCGTCAAGTTCATCTTTGAACTTTTGATACCAGTTGCGATATCCAAAAGGAACAGCATGGTATGAATACCAACTTGTGTTATAATAAAAAGAATCTGTCTTTTTATCATATTCTGCCACTTTGGGAAGAAAGCGGCTGAGAACTTTGTCGGCAGTGCGATTGCTCCATTTGAGGCTTTTATAATATTTTGTGTCAATCCAATCCAAAAGCAAAACTATGGGAATCAAGGGAAGCATCAGAAAGAAAACGTCATAGTTCTTTGTGTAGATATGCCCAAAACGGCGGTTGCTCTTTTTTCTGGTAGAAGGCTTCTTGAATTTTACTTTACTCATAATAAACAACTCCTTACAAACAGATAATAACAAGAAAGAAGAAGAATGCCACAACAATAGCACTTACCGCAACACTTGCAACAACATTGTTAAAACGCACACGGGGGTTATAGTGGTATCCATTAGGGCAGTTATCAAAGCCCACAATCCACCGGCAAATATTACGTCTGATTCTGCGGAAATACTTTTTCATGGGGTCGTCCTCCTTAACTTTTGTAATTAAATTATAGCAGATTTTTTCTTATTTGTCTACTGGCAAATGTCATAATTTTGGGATAAATATGGCGGGCGCGTTTGTGCATTTTGCCTATTGAAAAATGGTGAAAGGGGTAATAGAATAAAATTCTTGCCATTTGTGGTCGCAAATGGCAAGCTCAAAAATGGAGCTTACCAAAAGTGAAATGAAATTATTCTTCATCCTTTCCTTCTCTTTTGGCCTTCTGTCTATTATATTGTTTGCGATTCGTAAGCTGTGAGCCACGTTTGCGGAACAAAAGGTAGTCCTGTAAGTCTTGACCCGTCTTTTTCCAAATTTCACGAGATTTCTTCTTTTTCATTTGAAACACTTCCTTTTTTTTTATTAGGGGGCGAGGAATGCCCCCTTAAATTTGACTTAATCCAAAATTTTTGGTAAAATTATCTTGTAAGTTCTCCACCAAACAAAAAATATTTACCAAAAAAGGTTTTATTTAGAAAAGAACATTATGGCAAATATCACCATTATCATCAACGAAAAGTTGGTCAATTTTTACAATAACATCTGTTCTAGTGGAGCCGTCGATACAATCATAGAGCTTAACCTCATGTTTTCCGGTAGCTTCTTTATAAACTATGAAAGCTTCTACCAAATCAATAGCCGCCGAACATCTCTTGTCTGTTTCGATTTTTTCCTTTTTCCTTTGAGCGGCTTCAATAATCTTTTCAAGTTCAACGGGATTTAGGTTGGACAGGCTTCCCATAACAACGCTCAAATAATCATTCATAACTAACAACTCCTTTTATTTTGTATAATTATTATATCATAAAATTTCTATAAAGTCAAGAACTATCTTTGAATATCTAGCAATTTTTTATACTTTTCGTTGTTGCGCACAATTCTCTTATACATGCCATTTGGCATTCTTTCATATCCTGCTTCACGATACATTCTTATAGCCTGCTGGACTGTGGCCATGTATCCAGTAACGATTCTTTTCGTGTCAGTATCACGAATAATCATGATTCCGGTATCAGTCAGATACTTTGTAGTATTATTTCCTCTTTTGGTATCCTCCACGATAAGGGAGAAATCATTGTAGCCAATAGTGGTAAGACAAGCAGTCAATCGATCAATGCGGTCTTTCTTTGCGTGGTTAGATACGAGAGTTTTTTCAGCAGTCATTTTTATCAAGTCCTTTGTTAAATTTTTCTTTGATTGTGTCAGATACTTCACATTCATACCAACCATAGTATTCTCTGCAAGTATGGAGTTCTTCACGAATATGTTCGGGTTCCCATTCTGTAATTCCACAAAGATATTCAATTAAGTCATCTTCTGTCATACAGACATTCTCATCGGCATTAAAGTAAAATCTCATTTTATTTTTCTCCATGGGAGGAAGCCGTTAAGCTTCCTCTAATCCTACAATTTTACGATACAGTTTTCCGAATTTGAGAGCCACAACATCGCTATAATAGCTATAGATTTCTTTTGCGGTGGCTTCATCGCCCATCTTTCGTGCGATTTCCGCCCCTGTCATTGTAGCCCCAGCCGCTTGGCCACTAAAATTCTGCCACAGAGCTTCTTTAATGCTTTCCATGCCATCCCGGGCTAGAACACGCTCCAAAGTTTCATATGCAGAGTTGATTTCCTTGATAGTGATTTCCTTGATAGTTTCCATAGTTCATTCTCCTTTTACTATTGGGGTAGGGGGTTTTCCCTTACCTTGTAGCCCTATTATAACCTATTACGGGATATTTGTCAAGTAGCAAAATGCACAAAATTTGCCGAAAAAATTGTTGAAAGTGCCGATAAAATGAAATTCTGCCCAAAAGCTTGCGTTTTTGGGCAGCCCAAAAAATGAACTGCCCAAAGTTTATTTAATTGTCCTCAACTCCCGCGCAAGATGGGCAGAAAGTGTAATCATCTTCATCAACGTAGGCATTGAGTAGTATCATGGTGCTACCGCAACAGGAACACTCAACAATCATAGGCAGGTTTCTTTCTAAAAACCATTTGTAAGGAATATTCCCGTGCGGAGGTTCCTGTCCCCCGCTCACATCTTTATACCAGTCAGTGAAAGATTTCATTTTCGTTCCTCCTTTTAATTTTCTTCTAAGGCATCCGCCAGAAGTTCATACAGTGCCGTGTATTCTTCGTAGCTGGTCGCATAAATATTACAAAAATCATTTACGCTCTCAGAGGTATATTCATGGTTTTCCAGCCATTCTTCCCAAGCAATTGCGATTTCATTCATAGTCATTTTAATTATCTCCTTTTCTTTTTGTGCCCTTATTATATCATAGAAAAAGGGGTTTGTCAAGCCCCTTTATCTTAAAATCTTAAATTCAACGACTTCGCCATCAACCATCTTGTGCCAATAGAGATGATCTTTGTAGCGAATGGCACGCAAGCGGTAGACGTGATGATCCCATGTAGTATAGCTTTCATCAGTTATATACTTGCCATATCTTAAGATGTCCTGTTCATTCATCGTGCTTACCTCTTTCCTTTTGGTGCCTTCATTATATCATACATTGCGGTTTTTGTCAAGATATTTTCTTGCTAAATCTGAATTATTTTCAAAGAAAAATGTTATCATTTCCCGCAGGTTGTTTTTCAATCTTTCCGGCGTAAAGTCAAGATAGCCGCTCATAATTCCGCAAGGTTTATCAATTCGTTTTCCAAACTCTGTGTAATAAGTTGCGGTTAAGCGCAAGAAATTTTTACCATAACTTCTATTAGGAGACTCTTCACCGGATTCATAAACGAACAAATTAAATTGAACGTTCATAATATCCATAGATAATACTTGTTGAAGCATTGTATCTTCTATAGGGCTTTTAACCAATCCAATTTTCATCATTCCACCAAGCCGTGCCTTTCTTTTCTTCTTCAATGTGTGCCTTGTATCCTTGCTTCTGGATTTCTTCAAGCCGCTTTTCTGCGCTTGCCTTGTCAAGGAAGATAGCCTGTCCATTATCATGAGTGGCTAAACACTCACACTCTTCTCCGCAGATATTATAAACAGCAATTACATTGTAATACACTTTGTATTGCTCCTTTCCTTTACTTTCTGACTGTATTATATATCATTTCAGGAAAAAAGTCAAGTGGCAGATTATACAAAATTTAATTGAAAAATTTGTGGACCTTGTATAAAAACGAAAATCCTCTCGCTGCGCCCCACAGCGAGAGGCTGAAGGGGCAAGCAACCAAAAGCAAAATGAAATGAAATCTTTAGCCAAGAAATGAAAAATGAAAAATGGAACGAAAAAATATCCATTCCATTTTCATATTTATTTATTATTCTTCCTCAAATTTACTGGAAGTATAATCATAAATGGTGATAGAATTCCAGTAAAACCAAAGCGCTTCTTTTTCTCTTTTGGTGCATTCGCTGTCAAGCATAGGTTGCATTCCCAACCATGTTCCTTTTACCATTAAAGCATAGCTCTGTGCGGCATTAAAGTTTTCTAATGTCTGATATTTCTTACCTAATGTAATATAGCGTTCAATGTAGTCAATAATAGAATTATTAAGGCCATTGAGAAGCTGTCTATATCTGTAAATACGTTCTTTGTTTATCATGTGCCCGCACCCTCTTTTTTAGCAAAAAATATTAATTATTTTTCCATTTTCATCAAATTCAAATCCAATATTGTCGCCATAGCTTCCATTTTGAATTTCTACATAGTCTTTTTGGTCAACGCAAATTTGTTGGAAATCCAAATGGGATAAAAGAATGTCAAGAAGTTCTCTATCAGTCATATTATGTTATCCTTTCTTCTGGATGATAGTGGTTATAAGCATCTATAATTTCGGGATGCTTGAAAAAGAACATTAGAATTAAATGCGCTAATCCGTTTTTGAATTCTTGACTACCAATATCCTCTGCGGGGAGGTATCCCACGAACATTAGGCCCTTTTTGCATTCGCTATACGAGAGAATTCTTCGGGGGTAATCTGGATAAGCTTCTACTTTAATGGCATAGGCGGCATAGTCAAGGTCTAATAAAGTACAAGGGTTGTTGATTTTCCATAAAGATAAGAAAAAGTATGTGTCTGCGATAATAATGCGGTCTAAGTGTTTTTTGATACATTTATTGTTCCAATCTAAATCAGCATTTATCTTTTCCTCCTGGATAAAGGGGCTTGTTAGCCCCTTATCTTAAATGATACCTTTTTCTTTCAAAAGTCTCGACAGGTCTTCGACTTTATCATATTTGAAGCATTCCTCATAGCCCAAAGTGGCGATTGCCATAATTTCAATGGCATAGGCGTCTTCATAGCCAACTTCCTGAGCGTGTTTCCAAAATTCTTCGGGAGTAAAAGTCCTGCAAAAGACTTCTTGGACAGGGCATCCAGCTTCTGCGCTGTCTTCCTGAAAAGCATCCCATTCTTCTTCAGTGAAGAAAATGCCCTTGTCTCTGGAACCATCCTCCAGATAACGATAAGTGATTTCATACATAGTCATATTTATCAATTCCTTTCTTATTTTTTGTACCTTCATTATAGCAAATAATTTTGGTAAAGTCAAGAAAAATTTTTGATTTTTGTTTCGTCATTTTATACAAATTTGCGGCCAGGCATCTAGTAAATACCACCAAATGTCCAAAAGGAGAAAATAGAGAGGTTCGCGCGGATTTTCGGGAAGATCGTTTATTTTTGCGTTATAGAGCGTTCGAGGAGGATTTTTGTGTATGGAACTGTATATTTAAAATTCCGCTCGTTTTGGTCAATAAAGTGGCCAAAAACGAGCGGCCCAAAGAAAGGCCACTCATTAAGGGGGACGAGGGCGTTAGCCCCCGCTACCAAACCCATTCCGCGCATTTTTCCAATGCCCCGGTTTCAGGATCCATTTTGTTCAATTCTACGGCATAGCCATTTCTATACCAATTTACAGCCTCTTTATGGTTGGTTGTCCAGTCTTCCGTAATCTTATTATAATAGTATAGCATGTTTTATCATCCTTTCCTTTTGGATTGCGGGGCGCCTTTAGGCGTCCCACTTTACCAATTCGCCATTAGGGGCAACTACATAGAAGTCAAGGGCGATTTCATTTTCAACGATAAAAGAATTGTCAAACATAAGCTTTGCCTTTCTGGTGTTTGGGATTTCCTTTCCCTTTGTGATTATAGTATAGCACAAGTGCGAACATTTGTCAAGACCTTTTTTCAAAAAAAATAAAAAAATTTAAGCGGGGATTTTGTCCCCGCTCAATACCATTTTTCCCCATTGTGGAAACGTTCATACTCTACTCCAATGAAGTCGAGAATGGTTTCCAAATCATCAGCCTCGTTTTGATCTGAGAAAGTCTTTTCCAGAATTTCATCGGTTTTGTAATTGTAAATTTTGATAACGTCCATTTTTATCAATTCCTTTCTTGATTGTGCCTTAATTATAACATACAAATTGAAATTTGTCAAGCCTTTTTCAAATGAAAAATTGAAAAGGGCGTTAGCCCTTTTCAAATGAAAAGCACGGGATTGCATTTGCGTTCCCAACTGAAAATTGACAGTTGATTGTGGCGTTGTCCTACCTCGATAGCTTGTTTTTTGGTGCGGTAGCGATAGCTCAGGTCAATATAGTAGATACCATCGGAAAACCAAATGCCCACACAAGGGTTATTGTGTCCATCTTTGACCTTTTTCGCCATTTCATCCATTTTGCGCAACTTCCGCACAAAATCCATAGCATCTTCAGCGTTGTTAAATTCTGCCCCGGAGAGGGCAACTTGCCATCCGGTCTTAAAAGAGACCATATAACCGTCCTGAAGGGTCATTCCGGCATTGTTAGTAAGATTGCGAACCGTGCGGACGTTGATACGATGATTAGCTTTTTTCATATTAAAAACCTCTTTCCGGGGCTTTGCCCCTCTTTCAATTTACATACTTATTATAGCCCCAAAAGTAGAAAAAGTCAATTGACAAAATACACAAAATGAAATAGAAAAAATTGTGCGTTTTGTCAAGGAACACTAAGAGAAGTGAGTTAGCATAGGCTAACTCGATCTTCTTCTCCCCGGGTTCTTCCCCATTATATTATAGCACATTATCTCTTGTTTGTCAAGGTTTTTTTACAAAATAAAATGAAAAAAGTTTGGGGACTGGCGCCTTAAAAAAATCATAATCCGATGATAAAAAATATTAGTCGCCCTGAACATTAGCTATGTCATTTTAATAAATTGGGGTATTGGTTTTATTTTATTTAAGAGTCTTAAATGATTCTATTTGTTTTCAAATAATGAAAGCGTTTTCCTTAGCTCCGCCATTTTGTGGGGCTGGGTTCGCGCAGTCTTTTTTATTAACTGAAAAATTTTCTTCTAATAAAAATTTTAACTGATAAAGCTGGAACATAATGAAAATTATAATCAAAAAAATGATAAGAGGGCAAAGAAGAATCTTAATTGATTATTCTTTTTCAACTCCTTATTATATCATAGGAATGTTTTCTTGTCAAGAGGGCATAGAAAAAAATGTAATAGAAAAAGCAGTTGCCGCAAGGACGCGCAAGAGGTTGAGCGCAAATATTCGGGGCAGGTTCTCTTTTTATCTTTGTCTTTTGGAATGCGTGCTTTTGTTTTAGAAAATTTGTTTATCTTTTTGTCTTTTGGAATGGGTTTCTTTGTCTTTGTTCGTCTGATTAGGTTTTACTCAACAACAACATAACTACAATTCACGACGTGCAGTAGTTCTGAAAATGGCTTCGGCGAAAAATGGAATCAGAATAATTATATCGATACAAAATTATATCGATAAAAAAGTATCGATTAGCCTCCCCGTGAGATGGAACCAATAGGGAAACAAAATGAAACTTTTTGTTATTTTTTCATTTGGAAGGTAGATTTTGGGAAACTCGATGGAGCAAGAGGGCATTAGGCATGTTGGTTTGAATTTTGGCATGTAGATATTGGATTAAAATTCGGCCCTCGCGCTCCTGGATGCGCCCGCGCGCGGGCCGCCCGCCAGAGAGAGACACTTGTACGCGAGACAAAGACGTCCATGGGTGGGAGACGTCCATGGGCGATAGACATAGTATCCCTGCGGTGTATTGTGCAAAATGACCAAAAAAAAAAGAGGGGGCAAAAGCCCCCTTAATGTAGCAACTCCATAAACTTGGCTTCCCATTCATCATTCCATAAGTCTTCGACCTGTATTGATGCTCCATTGTGGCCTTCAGACCACAACATGGTGCTTGCGAACTCGATGATGCCGAAGGCTTGGTCATAGAATGTTTTTTTGTTGTTCTTGACGTTTATATTGGTAGCGTATTTGTAGATACGGTTTAACTCTTTTTTTACATTCTCAATAATAGTATTGTCATTCATATTGCTTCCTCCATATCGCGTTTATAATGGGCTGTGCTTAGCAGCTTTTTATGTCAAGGATTTCTCTGGTGCGGTAGTTCTCAGGGATTAAGGCCATTGCCTTTGTCAAAGACTTGGCCATGATTTCGATTGTGGCATTAGCATAGATAATGTGATAAACTTTCATCATTATACCTCCTGTTTAAGTAAGAGGCCGTTTTTACACGGCCTCAATCTCATAATAACGTATATGCTTTCTTATGGCATAAGCCTGTGCCGCTTCGAGAGTGCTGAAGTAGCTCTTATCAAGGGTCATCAAACGGTCTTTGTCCATTGTCCGGACAACCCATTCGGTGGTGTTGGCAGATGCGGGAAGTCCCGCTCTCTTTTCTCTTTCGGAAGTCAGGCGGAAAGATTCCGCCCAATCTTCACGATTCCAGCAGTCCTTGCATTCAAGGACAAAGATTGCTTGACTGAGTTGTTCATCAGTCATATTCGCGATAGTCTTAATGTCAGTCATTATATTAGCCTCCCTCTTTATAGCTCGATATTGATATCCCACTCCCACCCGAAGGTCTGCCATGCGGCTTTCCGCGCAGCCCTGAGCGCTTGACTCACTTCTAGGTAAGAGTTGTTAAATCCACCTGTAGGCGTGATAGTAATAACTTTACTTTCGTTTGTTGCACTATATCTAAAGATACAGCGCATGATACTTACAGACACGCCATTGGAGAACGTCCAGCGGGTGCAGGTCATGACATTGTCATGGCCACCTTCGGTTTTGTGCTCGGTGGGAAAGCGTTTAACGCTAGTGATGACGATTTTTTTCATAATATCAATTCCTTTATAATAAATTTTTTAATTGTTTGTCGTTTGTTGTAGCATTGACTTTTTTTATCGTGGTTGTTCTGCTTTACATTCCACTATGCTAAACTAACCGTTAAATCTTCCGGCGCCTGTCCCATACCCTTTTACTGTCCACGTCGAAAAGGGCCGAACGATTTGGCGCCTGTCCTATTTAGTTTTCTTCTCACCCGTTCCGCTTGCTTGAGTCGCTTGTCTCTTTGGGAACTGTCTACATTGTACCACGATTTTCGCAAAAGTCAAGGGGTTTTTTGAAAAAAAGTAAATTTTATTTTTTGTAATTTTTCTAAGAGGGGTTGTAATCTTTTTGTAATCTTTTTGTTATATGTTGTTTCATAGGGGGTGTCCGCGAATGGCGGACAAAAGTCCATGAGAGAAAGACTATAGGGAGGGGGGTGTATTTCGGGGAAAAATAGAACAAATGTTCAAAAATGGTTTTCCCTGACCCAAAAAATCACCAAATCTTTTTTTCATCCTAATCACGATAACTAAATAAAAAAAGCGAGAGTTTCCTCTCGCTTTAATCTTTCTTTTTTCTTCCCCGAGGAGGCTTCTCACCCCAAAGAAATTCATACATTATCGCATTAGCAGCCATAGTATTCTTTCTGGTTTGAGTCTTTACCATAGCACTAACAATACTCTTAGGAATACTCTTCCTACGCATGGCTTATTCTCCTTCTTTGGGTTGGTTCTGAGCTTTGCGAAGGACCAACCACCATTCTCCATTTTCATAAGCTGTAAAATAATCAAGATGATCCCCTGGCGCAATTCCAAACTTCTTACGTAAATAAGAAGGAATAATAGCCCGCCCCGCAGGATCGACTTTATATGTAGTGCCTTCAGGCACAATATTAAGCTTCATTTCCATATTTTTCTACTTCCTTTCTCAGTTGTTCAGGTAGCGGTGTGCCAACTATCAATGTTTCATAAAATTTTAGCAAATCATTTACCTCGCCCGCAAATTCTTCTGCCGCAATATCATCTTCATACCAATAACAATCTACTTTTTCTTTTTCTGTTGGAAGCTATCCTTTTAAAATAATATAATTTTGCGGGGAAATTTCTCCCACTTCAATATAAGCTATCTAACTCATATTCTCCCCCTCTTTTTATATAACTATTATACCAAAAATTTTTTTTAATAACAAGAAAAATTTTTTTTACAATAATTGGAATTTCTAGAATGTCAAAAAAATTTTTGGTATAATATATATGTTAGAATGGAGGTAAAGAATGTTAAAATTAGATTACACTTTACAAACTCCAGAAGAAAGAAATAAATTAGTGGAACAAATACTTCAAGAGAATCCTAATCCTCCTCCAGCTTATCTTGAAGTTCTCGCAAATTATTTATGTCTTTGTATGGAGAAACAAGAGCGTAAAGAACGCAAATTAATTACTGATAACCGCATGGCTACCATAGGTAAGAGAGAAACGTCTTATGAGGGTCTTGTTTCCCAACTTGAAAATGGCGAAGATGGTATTTATAATTTAATTAATGATAATAAAAATTCAATATTTTAGCCAAAAGTAACAATAACAAAAAAAGATTTAGAAGAAATTCCTTTATTAGTTTAGCTGCGCGAAGCCATTGATATGTGGGAAAGCAAATTAGCTACGGCCCAAGGAAAAGATAAGTATATTATAAAGAAAACAATTATTGACTTACGTAAAGACCAATACGTAATAAAAAATGCTTATCGCAAACCTATAACAGCAACAAAATTAACACGTTCACGTCATTTATTGCGCATGGATGATGACTTCACTTTCGATGAAGAGGGACAAATTATTCCCTCGGGCGTATCTTTTATGAATCCAAAAATTATTTCAACCATTCTCTGTAATTATAGTGGTCTTAAAGAATCAGCTTGGGGCGAATTTGAAAAAGATATTTGGTATTTAATGTATGATTTTGATAAACTTGCGGATAAAGCTTTAAAAGATTATCCTATGTATGACAAAATCTGTGAATATAAAGTAGATGGTTTGCGCAATGTCCAAATTCAAGAAAAATTACAAGAAGAATTTGGGGTTAAGCATAGCGTTGAGTATATCTCTAACTTATGGCGCAATAAGATTCCAAAAATTATTGCCTCTTTTGCTGAAGACGAATTTCTTGATTATTACTATTTAAATGAAGCAAAAGGTCAATACAAAAAATGCGGCAGATGTGGTCAAGTAAAATTAGCCCATAGTAAATATTTTAGTAAAAATCCAGGTGCTCCTGATGGCTTTTATAGTATTTGTAAAGAATGCCGTAATTAGCGGTCTGGGCAAAATTCAAAAAAGTTATTAAAAGAAAATGCTACTCCCGCAAAGGAGGATTGAGATTATGGCAATATCTTATTACTGTGAAAAATGCCATAGAACTATGGATGAAAAAAATTTTTACTCATCCAATAATTTAGAGAAATATCCTGATGGAAAATTTCATCAATGTAAAAAGTGTTTAACAATGCATGTTAATAATTGGGATCCAGATACTTACATGTGGATTCTCCAAGAAGCCGATGTTCCTTATATACCAAGTCAATGGTATAGTTTAATGGAAAAGTATGGTCGAGATAAATCTAAATTAACTGGCGCAACTATCATAGGTAGATACCTAGGTAAGATGCGTATGATTTAGTATAAAGATTATCGCTGGAAAGATACAGAGTTTTTGAAAGAAAAAGAACAAAATGAATTAAAACAAGCGATGAAGGACCGCGGCTATGATCAATAGGAGATAACAAAAGCTCTTGAAGATCCCAAATATAATATTCCAGATCCAAATGAAGTGTTAGAGATACCAGCCTGCGTGACATAGCCTGAACCAGCGCCATCTAATAAATTTTCAACACCGCTGCAAGATGATTATTTTGCGGAACAGGATGATACTCCTGATGTAGATATCGATTTAACCGATGAAGAAAAACTCCAATTGCGTTTAAAATGGGGTAAAGGCTATAAACCAGCAGAATGGGTTTAGCTTGAATAGTTATATAATGATATGATGGAATCATATGATATTTAGACAGCTGGACACGTTGATACTTTAAAATTTATTTGTAAGACATCTTTAAAAATGAATCAGCTAATTGATATTGGAGATGTAGATGGATTCTAGAAGATGAGTAAAGTTTACGACTCATTGATGAAAAGCGGCAAGTTCAATTTGTGGACTATGAAAAATTTTTCCAGTTTATCACTGGGGTTTAATATTTAATTAAGCTAACGAGGAAGCTTTAATAAAGTAATCTCGTGGGAAATATTCAATAAAATGATAAGGAGAGATTGTGTAGTATGAAATAGTATTATATTTATTTAACTACTAATCTAATGAACAATAGAAAGTATATAGGCTAGCATTATGGAGAAATAAATGATAATTATTTAGGAAGCGGACATATTATATTAGATGCTATTAAAAAATATGGAAAAAAGAATTTTAAAAAAGAAATTTTAAAGATTTGTGAAAATTATGAAGATTTGAATAATAGTGAAAAATATTTTATTGAAAAGTATAATGCTGTAAAAGATCCTATGTTTTATAATATAGCTACTGGTGGATTTGGAAGTAATCCTTGCGCAGGTTTAAGTGCTGAAGCTGAATAGAACAGAAAAGAAAAACTTTCTAAAGCAGCAAAAGGTGAAAAGAATTATTTCTATGGAAAACATTATTGCGGAAAAGATCATCCTCTGTATGGGAAACATCATACTGAAGAATCCAAAGAAAAAATGCGTCAAGCAAAACTTGGAGGGAAAGCTCCAACAGCAAAAAAAGTAGCTATTTATGATTTAAATGGCAATTATATAAGAGATTTTGAAACTTAGAGAGCTTTTAAAATTTTTTTGGGATTAAGCCCAAATGGAAGCACAAATACTTTAAGTCGATATATCTTAGAAGAAAAACCTTATCATGGTTATATTGTAAAATATGTTGAATAAACCTGTATCGACTATTTCCTTTGTCTTTTGGACGGGAAAGTAAGATTGCTATTGATACGCAATTTGAAATGATTTCCTTATATTTTAATATAAGTAAAAAATAGTCAGTAATTTATATAAATTATGTACAGCCGCTCAAAATAAAGCCGAAAATGGTGAATTTGTTGATTCTGTTGGAGAACTTATTGCTCTTTGCGAGAAAGATGGCTATATCGAAAAATTTTATTCTGATAAGCCAAATGATAAAGTAGATATTACTCTTAAAGACATGTAGCGTTATACTCGTAGATTAGTTGAAGAAGAAACTAATTTAAATGAATTACTTCAAGTAGCTATTGAGCGAAATGCTAAAGAAGATGCGGAAGCTTAGGACGAGAGTGATATAGTTGATTTTGACGATATAGCAATGGAAGATATTGAGAATTAGATAACAACTGATAGAGATTTTGAAGAGTTTAATGAATTCCAATCCAAGGAAATGGATGAGGATGAATTACGTCAATTTGCCAAGGAGAATCCTGATTAATGGCTCTTTAGGATTTACTTGCATTATCTAATTCAAAAAAGAAAATTGGTATATCAGAAGAACGTATCGAGGCCGTAAAACCAATTCTACGCAAATACATTGCTTTTTGGCGGGAATATCCAGATCTTTTAGTGGATTTTTTGGTATATGGGCCGAAAGTTATTACTGGAGAGGAATTCACACCAGAAGAATAGAAAGAAAATGAAGGTAAGTTTCATTTTTACTATTATTAGAGGGTATTTTTACGTGCAGTAATGCGTTATTAGTATGTATATGCAACTTTTCCTCGTGCGTATTCAAAATCATTTTTAACGGTTTTAGGTTTAATACTAAAATGTATTTTATATCCTGGAGCGCATCTTTTTGTAACATCGGGTGGAAAATAGCAAAGTGCTGAAATTCTTTCATAGAAGGTATAGGAGCTTTGTAAATTAATACCTCCATTAGAAAGAGAGATAAATTGGTCAAGAGGTAAAACACAAGAAGGTAAGGATTATGTAAAATATATTTTTAAGAATGGCTCTGTTCTTGATAATCTTGCGGCCAAGGATTCTTCCAGAGGTTAGCGCCGACACGGTAGAATAAAAATTTATGACGCTATTCTGGTCGATTTTTAGAAAAACGTTTTTATTAAGTTTTATATTTATTAGAATAAAATAAATGAGGACGTGAATATATGCGAGGTTATATATATTAGATAATTAATAAAATAAATCAAAAAAGGTATATTGGGCAGACTATTGATATAGATGCCAGAAAATATCACCATTTTAATGATTTAAAGAATGGATAGCATCATTCAATAAAACTATAGAGAGCTTATAATAAATATGGAGAAGACAATTTCGATTTTATTTGGAATATTTATGAAGTAAAAAACGAATAGGAATTATTAATTCTAGAACAAAAAACAATTGAAAAATACGATAGTTATTTAAATGGATATAATGAAACTTGGGGTGGAGAAGGAACTAAAACTATTTTTAGTTATCATTAGGCTTGTATATTATATCGTATTCTATAGAGATATTCTGGAATTAATAGATATTTATCAAGATATTTTAATTGTGATCATGCTGTTATTGATGATTTAAATAAAAATACTCTCTATGGATTAGAATTAATTGATGAAAATGAAGTGCAAGAATATATTAAAAAACTTAATTTAAAAGAAGAGAACTTAAAAGAAAATTATGTTCCTCATAATGAGAAGAAATTATCTAAGCAAAATTGTTTTGAAATTTTGTCCATTATCTTAGAAGAAAATGGATATGATAGATTATTATCAGATATTTTTAAAATAAACCCAAAGGCTCTTTGGCGTTTAAAAAAAGGATTAATTTATTAGGATTATTTAAAAGAATTTAACTTATTAACAAATGAAGATAAAAAGAATATAAGAGAAAAAGTAAAAAAAGAATATAATTTAGATCATTTGCGCTTAGATAGAAAAAGAGGAAATGTAAAAAATCCTTTAACACAAGAATAGGTTAATTATATTTTAGCAAATCAAAAAAATAAAAAATAGATAGAAATTGCTAATGAATTAGGAATTTCTAAAGACAGAGTGAGTGCTGTTATTCATAAAAAAAGTTATAAAGATTTAATTGATAATTATTATTCTTCTATTACTTAACTGCCGTGTATAAATCCTGGAATTAAGCGGAAAGGCTGAAATGCTAATCCGAACCGAAGGCTAATTTAAAAAATTAGTCAGGGGCAACGCATAGGAAATGAACCTCTAAAAAGAGAATATAATTTTCCCACGAGGCCAGGACTTAATTAGTTATTAAGAAAAGATATGCTAATCTTATAAGAATAAAAATTATAAGAACTATAAGATAAAAAGCTTATAGGATAATATTATGGGAAGTATGGAAGAGTGTGTCGGCATCGATGATAAGATCTTGCGTGAAGTCATTATACCTGTTATGGCGGTTCCTAGACGAGCGATGGATGGAACAACATGTGATACTGAACCAGTAAATAAAAGTTAGATTTATATAACAACTGCCGGATATAAAGGAACATACTCATATGATCGTTTAATCGGTCTATTGGTGCGCATGATTATGTAGCCGGAACGATGCATTGTTTTAGGTGGCACTTGGAGAACTCCTGTCGCCATGGGCCTTCAAAGTAAAACTTTTATAACAGATCAAAAAGAGGAAGGAACCTTTAATGAAGCATCTTTTGAACGAGAATTTGAAAGTCGTTGGTCAGGAACTACCGAAGATGCTTATTTTAATCCTGAAATTTTTGCGAGAAATCGTGTGCTTAATCAACCAGAGTATGAAGCTTCTGGGCGCTCATCTAAACTAGCTACTTATGTGATATCTGTGGACGTTGCTCGTTTTAAAGGATGCGACACAGTATTTTGTATTTTTAAATCAACGCCATAGCCACAAGGAATACCTGTAAAAACATTGGTTAATATATATACAATGAATGATGAACATTTTGAAGATCAAGCTATCTTTTTAAAACGTTTATATTATAAATATAATGCTAATAGAATAGTAATCGATGGTAATGGTAATGGTGCGGGCCTCGTTGATTATATGGTTAAGCCACAAATTGAATCTCAAACAGGTGAAGTTCTTCCTCCTTTTGGAGTATATAATGATGATAAGTTTGAATATACTAAATATAAAACAAACGATACTGTTTTAGATGCTATGTATATTATTAAAGCAAATGCGGCAATCAATTCAGAAGCTCATGTTAATGCTAAATCTTAGTTGGCTTCTGGAAAAGTTAAATTCTTAATAGATCCTCGTTCAGCTTAGCAAAAACTTCTTGCGCAAAAAGCTGGACAAAATATGACCTCAGAACAGAGGGCAAAATATTTACTTCCTTTCAACCTAACTTCCATTTTAGGTGAGGAAATGGCCAATCTTCGGGAGGAAAATGAGGGAGTTAATATTAATCTTAAATAGGTTAATAAAAGAATCCGTAAAGATAAATTTTCTTCTATGGAATATGGTCTTTATTATTTGAAATTAGAAGAAGATAAAAAGAAACGAAAGAAAAAATTTGTGGCTTCTGATTGGGCTTTCTTTAATTAAAGAAAGCCTTTGTCAGATTAAAGTGGGTGATTTATTTATGATGTCTTCTCGTGGAGAAATTCGTATTCATGAAATACTTGAAGAAGCTGGACTTAATTTTAAAGAAGAATATATTTTTCCAGATTTAAAAAGTTCTAATGGAAAACCTCTTCGCTTTGACTTTGTAGTATTTGATGATGATGGATATATTGATTTTATAATAGAATTTTAGGGAAAGCAACATTATGAGCCAAGTTCCAAATTTGGTGGCAAGAAAGGGCTTTACCAATAGCAATATAATGATAATAAAAAAAGACGTTTCTGTGCCCTTCATGATTTTAAATTAATAGAAATTCCTTATTATGAAGAAAATTTAATTGATTACGACTATATAATGGAACGTGCGGGTTATTAATTTTCCATAGAAAGGAGGTAAGAGATGGAAGAATTTACATAGCAAAAAGCCAAGAGAATAGAACAAGCTCATGCCAAGGGGTTTGATCTATTTGGGTTTGGCGATTAGGAGTTTAGCAAAATTAAAGTTGGTATGAAATCACTTGATAACGCTGTTTTAAAATTAGAAAATTATAAAGGCGATTATCCAGAAAATGTTCAAATTACTAAGTAGGGTATATATAATGCTATTGCAGAAAATGATGCTGTGGAAATGCGCCGGATTTCTAATTTATTTTATAAATTAAATGGTATCTATCAAAGAGTTTGTGATTACTTTTCTTATCTTTATCGATTTGATTGGTATATGATGCCACAAATTTATAGCGATAGCGTAAATATAGAAAAAGTTTTAAAAGAATTTTCAAATGCTTTAACTTTTTTTGATAATTCTTATATTAAATAGCTAGGTGGAGAAATATGCGCTAAGGTTGTGCGCGATGGTTGTTATTATGGATATATTGTTGATAATGCAGATCAATTAATTATTTAGCAGCTACCCATTGAGTATTGCCGCACAAGATTCAATGTAGGAAACAAGCCGGCTGTAGAGTTTAATATGAAATTTTTTGATACTTTTCCAAATACTGCTTATAGACAAAAAATTCTGGCATTATTTCCTGCAGAATTTCAAAAAGGTTATAACCTTTATAGGCAAAGAAAGCTAATAGATACAGATATGTATAATACTACTTCTTCAATATTTCTTGCCAGTGATGGTTGGTATTTATTAGAACCTGAAAATACTGTAAAATTTAATATAAATAATAGTGATATACCTATTTTATTAAATTCTATTCCTGCTCTTATTGATTTGGATTAGGCATAGGGGCTAGAAAGAAAACGTTTAATGTAGCAATTGTTAAAAATAATTGTTCAAAAGCTTCCATTAGATAAGAATAGCGATTTAGTTTTTGACGTAGATGAAGCAAGAGATATTCATAATAATGCGGTTTAGATGTTGGGAAATTGTATTGGTGTTGATGTCTTAACTACTTTTACAGATGTTGACGATATTAGTTTGGCTGATACGGTAAGCACTTCTTCAACAGATAATCTTGAATAGGCAGAGAGAACTGCTTATAATAGCATGGGCGTTTCAAGAAATTTATTTAATACTGATGGTAATTTATCATTAGAAAAATCAATCTTAGATGATGAATCTACTATGCGTTCATTCTTATTTTAGTTAAATGCTTTTATGGATAGAATTGTTTTGCGGAAGAACCCAAATTCTAAAAAATATAATTTTAAGTTTTGGTTTTTAGAAACTACTCAATATAATTATCAAACATTATCTAAGATGTACAAGGAGCAAACTCAATTAGGATTTTCAAAGATGCTTCCACAAGTCGCGTTAGGGCATTCTTAGAGTTTTATTCTTAACGCCGCGGTATTTGAAAATGAAATTCTTAAGCTCAGTGAAATTATGATTCCTCCTCTTATGAGTTCTACTTTAAATGGAGAAGATGTTTTGGGCAATAAAAATTCAAATAATTCTACAAAAAATCAAAATACATCGAGCAATAGTAATGGGGAAGCTGGTCGGCCAGAGAAATCTGATGACGAAAAGAGTTCTAAAACTATTGCTAATTTGGAGTCGATAAATTAATAGGAGGCTAATAAATGCACACAAGTGTTCGATTAGAAAGCCCCATCGAATTTTTGAATATCACTCCTTATAATCCTTTAATTTCTCGTTGTGAAATTAAAGTATGCTATGTGGGCGACCAGGCAAACCGGAATAAGAGTATTATTACGAAGGCTGTCGCAACAGAGATGGCAAATAGTCTGCCTGGCTCCCCCATAGTTGGATATTGGGATGAAGAAACAAAAGACTTTGTTTCACATTCTAAAATTTTAGAAGTTAAAGATGGGCAATTAGTTCTAAAAGATATGACCAAACCTATTGGATTCGTCGATTTAAACGCTAAGGTTTGGTTTGCGAAATATCTAGATGATGGCCAAGATGAACATGAATATTTAATGACTGAGGGTTGGTTATGGACTGGGAGATTCCCAGAAGTTCAAAGAATTATTGAGCAAGGCAATAATCAATCAATGGAATTAGATGAAAAAAATTTAAATGCGTTTTGGTCGAAAGACAATAACGGAAAACCAGAATTTTTTATTATCAATGAAGCAATTATAAAAGGTTTGTGCGTTCTTGGTGAAAACAATGAACCTTGTTTTGAAGGTGCTAAAATTACTGCACCAACAATTCAGTTCTCATTCGATGAAGGCTTTAAAGAGCAGTTATTCTCTATGATGAATGAATTGACAAAATTATTGAATAAGGAGGAACAACGAGTGCTTACACGGTATTCTGTAACCATTGGTGATGCCTTATGGACTGCTCTATACGAATACACTGAAAATCTTGATTGCGCTTATGATATTGTGGGCGTTTATGAAGATGGTGAATAGAAATTTGCAGTGTTAAAGGCTGATGATAAGTATTCTCGTATAGATTTTTCTATTAACGAAGATAATACTTATACTATTGGTGCTGAATTAGTTGCTTTTGATTCTTATGAGCCTGACGCAGAGCCTCAGTTTGCGGCAGAAGCTATTGCTGAATATGTTGCTCAGAAAAAGGGCAAAAAAGAAGAAGAAGACACTGAGGAAAATGAAGATACTACGAAGAAGGAAAATACTTCCGAAGAAGAAGAAGAAGATAAAAAGAAAAAGAAAAAAGAATATTCTTTAGAAGAGATTCCTGAATATGTAGAACTTAGAGATGCTTTTAATACTTTAAAGACTTAGTATGATACTCTTGAAGTTAATTATAATAATATGAAAACTTCTGTAGCAGATTTAACCCAATTTAAGAATACGGTCTTAAAGAAAGAAAAGCAAGAGATGATTAATAGTTTCTATATGTTGTCTGATGAAGATAAGAAAGATGTTATTGATCATATCGATGAATATTCTAAGGATGAAATTGAAGCTAAATTGTCTATTATTTGTGTGCGCAATAGAGTTTCTTTTGAAGAAGAAAATAAGCCTAATAATCCTACGACATATAGCTTTAATGATATTGACAACAAAGAAAATACTGTGCCCGCTTGGGTGAAGTCAGTCATGGCTACAAAAAGTAGTATGACTAATTAATTAAGGAGGAAAAGATTAAATGCTTAGAGATTTTTTACAGAGCAAGATTAAGTCTCAGGCTAAGTATCCCGAAGTGGGATATGGCCAAGTTGAGCCTAATCATTTATCTGCTCAGTATAATGGCAAAATCTATGGGCAACTTCCCGCTAATAAGGATATCAAGATTCTTGAGCAGGGCCAGTTTGCCAAATATGATTATGAAAAGGGCGAAGTAAATTTTACTGGTGAAGGCGAGTGGATGCTTGTCTTTAATGAGATTAAGCTTTATCGTGAGTTCCAGAGAGATTGCGAATTTGCCATGATTAAGGGCAATTATAGTGCCCGTGTATATAGTCCTGTCGATGAGGGTACTACTAATGATTCTTATGGTCCTACTCGTTTTTGGCAGGGTAATAACCCTAATGCTATTGGCGTAAAGACTGAAATCAAGGACGGCAAGGTTGTTCATACTCCTGGCACCGGCGATGGTTTTGAGGTTCCTGACTATAAGGTTGCTTCTGATGTGCCTGATTATTGGGAAATGGATGACATTAATAGCACCGATCCCGCTCAGGTTTTGTGGATGCGTCTTCGTTCTTATCGCGAGAAGGCAATGAAGGCTGGCACTTCTATGTTCCCTCGCCTGTTCAAGACCGATGTGGGTGATATTTATACCACCAATATGGTTAATGAGACTGAACTGGCTCTTGGCGATAAGCTATATGTTGGTGAAAAGGGTATCCTGTGTAAGACTAAGGCTGAAGCTTCTGCTTCCTTCGCTGGTTCTGGCGATATGATTTGGAAAGTCGTTAAGGTTTATACTGTGCCTGATCATCAGCGTGGCGTTAAGCTGCTACGTATTCAGTAATAAGAGAAAGGAGAAAAGAAAATTATGTTAGATAAGAATAATTTAATTGCTCTTGCTAAGCAAGTAGCTCGTGCTGATCGTTCTGCTCCTGTTTCTTATAGCTTTAATGGTGAGAATTTCTCCTATGCGGAGATGAATGAAGCTCTTCGTCGTGAGCTGAATGAATATGTTGGCACTAATGCTGATTATAGAAAGAATAAAGAAATTCTATTTGAAGTTATTGAGCAGACTATTGATGATGTTCTGCCCAAGAAGGTTGAAAGAACTTACTCTCAGTTTGCTGAGACTAAGTAGTTTGCGCAGGGTGATAAGCCCATCTTTAGACGTAAGAGAGATAATCGTGTGCGTGCTAAGCAATTTGTGACTCGCGGCACTCTCGCTGGCAAGTATGAAGTCTTCAAGCTTGGCTATAATGAGAATGAAGCCTTTGAAGTTCCTACTTCTGCTATGGTTGCGGCTGCTCAGATTGGTTTTGAGGAATTCCTGGATGGCCGTGTTGATTGGGCCGATCTGATTGATGTTGTCATGACTGGTATGGATGAGCTTCTGATTAAGGAAGTCACTCATGCTATGCAGGCTGCGGTTAATCAGCTTCCTCCTGCCAATGTTGTTGTTGCTACTGGATTTGATGAGGAAGAGTTTGATCGTCTATTGGTCATTGCTTCTGCTTATGGTACTCCTACTATTTATTGTAATTATGAGTTTGCTGTAAAGATGGTTCCCGCTGAGGGTTGGCGTTATACTGAAGCTATGAAACAGCAGCTGTGGGATACTGGTCATTTAGCTACTTATAAGGGACGCACTGTTGTAATTCTTCCTGATGGCATTGAGGATGAGACTAATACTCGTCGTAGCACCGATCCTGGCTATTGCTACATTATTCCTTCTGGCGCAGATACTAAGCCTGTAAAGATTGCTCTTGAAGGCACTACTCAGACTAAGGAACATCAGAATGCTGATTGGAGTCGTGAGATTCAAGTTTATCGTAAGGTTGGCGTGACTTGCATGATGGCTAATAATATTTGTGCTTATTGTGATCTAAGTCTTGCTGGCAACTATGATCTGAAGGGAACTCATTGGGATAGCTCTTCTTTCATTGATATGACTTACAAGACTTCAACGACTTAATTTAAATAAATAAAGATTAATCTGAGGGAGTGGGGAAAATCTCCCTACTCCCCTTATTTTTGTTATGAGAAAAAGGAGAAAAATTAAATATGGCTAAGGAAACTTGTAGAATTAAAAATAGAAGCGCTGGTATTGCGGTATATCGCATTCCTGAGCTTGGTATCAGACGTTCTTTTGCTCCTGGTGAGATAAAAGAAATTCCTATTGATGAATTAGAAAAATTAACTTATCAAGCTGGTGGTCTTGCGATTCTCAGCAACTTTTTACAGATTCTTGATGAAGAAGAATTAAAAAAGACAGGCATTCATACTGAACCTGAATATTTTATGAGTGAAGAAGATGTTGTTAAACTTATTAAAGAGGGTTCCGTCGATGAATTCTTAGATTGTCTTGATTTTGCACCTCCTGGTGTGATTGATTTAATTAAGCAATTGAGCGTGTCTATTCCTTTGACTGATATGAATAAGCGTCTTGCTTTAAAGAATAAAATTGGTTTTGATATTGATGCGGCTCTTAGACATATCATGGAGGAGCATGAAGATGATGTTGTGGCAAGCGATACTCCTAAGCGCAGAGTCCAAAAAGAAACCCCAGTTGTGGAAGAAAAGCGTAGAACTACAACTCCAAAGTATAATGTAATTTCTACCAAAGAATAATTTTAAAAGGAGAGATTATAGATGGGAACTCCTTTTACAGAAGTCTATAATCGCTTTCTCGGTAAAATTACCGATGATATGTATGTTGAATTAACTCCACAGGATACAATTAGGGATTTGCGTAATATGTTAATTAACGCAATTCCTGGGTTTGAGTTCCCCCGATGTGACTTATATACTTATACACTTGAATCAGAGGTCAAAGGCGAAGATGAAGTCTTAACCTCTGATTTTATTATAGGCATGTTATGGAATGAAACTCCTGATGGGGAAGATGGAAAACCGCCAAAAGTGGTTATAGAACACTCTAATTTTGCTACAGAACTTACCTCTGAAGAAATTAATATTCTAGCAATCCTAATGATGTGTGCATGGGTTTAGCGACAAGTAACTTCTATTGAAAATACTCGTATGAAATATACGGGGACAGACTTTAAGATGACGAGTTAGGCTAATCATTTATCTAAAATGATTACTTTGCTTAATGAATGTCAAAGGTAGTCTCTTCATATGTAGCGTTTATATAAACGTAGAAAAACTGGTAAGGATGGCATTTATAAATCAAATTGGTCTATATTGCGCCAGCCGGTAAATGATGATGAATAAATATGATTTAGAATTTTCAAAAGAAGTTATCAATAAAAACGTTATGCGTTTAACTAATTAGGTATGGAAATTAATTCCAATGCGGGAAAATGAAGAAGATTGGCAAAAGTAGCTTGAAACAGTGCTTTTGGAGATTGTTGGTTTAGATGAAATTTTTTCACATAAAGTTGAATATTTATAGATTTTATCTAAGTTAGAAGGATTAAAAATCGAAAAGGATATTGATTTTTAGTTTTTTAGAAAGACAGTCTTTGAGATTATAACTTTATTAGCAGGATGTAAAAATGTCTGATTTTGAAGAGTTGTTTCCTTGTTTTAAAGGTAGTAATAGTTCTATGCGCTTAATGCTTAATCGCATAGGAAAATTAGAATTACCAGATTATAAAGACAGCACTGTTCAAGGCGCTATTGATATGTCTAAGATTTTGACTGCACGAGGAGGTTTTGCTTAGCAAGACCGTATGATAAAAGATAAAAGACGTTCATTGGATAGAGCTACCTTATATTCTTATTAGGGAGCTTTAATTAAAAGATAGATATATGATTTTACTCCAACTATGGAAGGAGTAAAAGAAGCTGACCCAGTAAGGGCTTTAATAAATCCTAATAAGTTAAAAGCTGATTATGATGAAAAGATTCTTTCTACCGGATTTGAAAATGGATTTAAAGCTGGAGATGTCTTTGAATGGTGCAATACTGGAACCTATTGGTTAATTTATTTATAGGACTTAACTGAGTTAGCTTATTTTAGAGCTAATATTCGTAGATGTTCTTATGAGATCTAGTGGGATGATGAAGATGGGGTGCGGCAACGCACATATATTGCTTTGAGAGGTCCAGTAGAGACTAAGATTGATTATATTTAGAAGCATGGTATTAGTGTAGATAATCCAAATTATTCTTTGAATATTTTAATGCCTAAAAATACTGTTACTTTAAAGAAATTTAAAAGATATAGTAAATTTTATTTATAGGGATTAGTTGAAGGAGAAGACAATATTTGTTGGAGAGTTGAGGCTATTGATTCTTTTTCTTCTCCTGGAATACTTGAAGTTAATGCTACTGAGTATTATGCAAATGAAACCGAAGATGATTTAAAGAATGGAATTGTTGGAAGTTTAATTACTAAGCCAATCGATCCAAACGGAAGCGAAAAATAGGAAATTATTGGGGAAACATTCATTAAACCAAAAAAGACTTATATTTATTCAATTGATAGTTCTTTATATGGTAATTGGTATATTTCTAATAAAAAATTTCCTATTATTATGGAGCCTTTTGAAGATGAAAAAGGTAGAAATTCTATTAAAATAAAATGGAATTCTTCTTATAGTGGGTA
>OGOZ01000581.1_pt1 | contig 24390 bp, 17 predicted proteins | sample 1552801 | NCBI WGS metagenome assembly OGOZ01 (sample SAMEA2580196, study PRJEB22360) | human gut metagenome | biome: human gut; feature: human-associated habitat; material: faeces | place: Denmark | collected 2008/2010 | reverse complement strand
TGAAAAACAATGTTGTAACGCGGATGCTTAATCCTTTTTTCAAAGAAATCTGGGGTGAAAATCCGCTGACCTTTTATTTTTCTTTCAAAGGAACCTTTAATCGTCTCCAGTTTTGGGGCGCATTGATAACAATCAATGTTTTCGTGAACTTAATAGACATTCAGGATTTTTGGCTGTTGTTCGTTCTGGCTTTTCCCATAGCTTTTTGCGCGACTCTTGCCGCTTTGCAAAAAAGATGCCGGGATATAAATTATAACGGCACAATAGCCACGTTGGCTTATTCATTAACTTTTTTGCATGATTTTAAGCATGTAGCATTGCCGGATTGCTTAAACGATATTTGGGGCGTCTTTGGAATTAGCTATATGGTAATCGCTGTTTTCTTGGTATTATTTCCCGGTCGCAAGGAAAAAAAGCCCGATATTGCGGATCCTCTGCTGAAACGCCCTTATTTATATGTGCTTGTCTGGAGCATTTTGTTCTGGCTGGGGGAAGCAATTTTATACAACCAAGGCCTTGCCAAACCAGCCGGTGTTTAATATTCTGAACACCGGTTGAAAATGTCAAAGAACCTGTCATGAAAAACAATGTTGTAACGCGGATGCTTAATCCTTTTTTCAAAGAAATCTGGGGCGAAAATCCGCTGACTTTTTATTTTTCCTTTGACGGAAGATTTAATCAACTCCAACTTTGGGGGGCTTTGATAACCATTAATCTGTTTTGCGAGGTTGTTGAAGCACAAAACATTGGAGCTTTGACAGCTATTGCATCTTTTGTGGCTTTTTGGGCAACACTTGCCGGTATCCAAAAAAGATGTAGAGATTTGAACCACAAAGGTACAATCATCACTTTAGTTTATACCGGAACCTTTTTGCTGACAGATTATTATGATCATATAGCTTTACCCAAAGTTTTAGAATATGTTTGGGGTGGCTTTGTCTTTGTATACATATTTGCCATCCTTCTTTTATTGTTCTTCCCTGGAAGAAAAGAGAAAAAGCCGGATATAGTTTCTCCCTTGCTCAAACGCCCGTATTTATATATCGGAATTTGCGCCATCCTTTTCCTGCTCGGGCGGGGTGTAATGTTTTACTTAGGGGCTTAGCCGTTTTTCTCAAACCAGAGGGTGGATTTTTGCGGGCTGTTCATCTGCCGGAGTTCATTAAACCTGAGCTGATATTTTTGCATAATCAACGTTTTTTTATTTTCAATAAAGAAAAAATCCGAAGATTCCGGAACCTTCGGATTTTCAAACTTAAAGATTAAGATTTTTTAAGCCACCTTAATCAAACCGTGTTTTTTCTTGCCTTGAGAGAGCTTAACCTGTCCGTCAACCACATCAGACGCAGATAAAACATAATTCTCGTCGCTGATAACCTTGTCATTCAGTTTCAGTCCGGATTGCTTAATCAGGCGGCGCGCTTCGCCCTTACTGGCAACAAAACCGATTTCCAAAAAGGCGTCCAAAATGCTGAGCCCGTCAACAGACGTTTTTTGCAGACTTGGCAAGTCTCCGCCGGCGACGCCCATTTCAAAGGTTTTGACGGCCGTGTCCTGCGCTGCCGTGGCTTCGGTTTCGCCCCGGCAGATTTTGGTCGCCTCAAAAGCCAGAATTTTTTTGGCTTCGTTGATTTCCTTGTCCTTCAGGCTTTCCAGACGGCGGATTTCATCTATCGGCAAATCGGTGTAAATGCGCAGACATTTGCCGACTTCGGCGTCGCCGATATTGCGGAAATACTGATAATAATCATAAGACGGCAGCTTTTCTTCGTTAATCCAAACGGCATTGCCCTCCGATTTGCCCATTTTCTTGCCGTTTGAGTCGGTAATAATCGGGCTTGTAAAGCCGAAAAGCTCAACATCATAACGACGACGGCCGAGCTCGGTGCCGGAAGTAATGTTGCCCCATTGGTCCGAGCCGGCAATCTGGGCGCGGCAGCCGTATTTGTTGTACAACACGCAGAAATCGTAGCCTTGCAGAAGCATATAGTTAAATTCAAGGAAAGACATCGGCTGCTCGCGTTCCAGGCGTGTTTTTACACTGTCCATTGTCAGCATGCGGTTAACCGAATAACAGGTGCCGATGTCGCGCAAAAAGGCAAGATAGTTAATGTCCTTGAACCAGTCCCAGTTGTCGACCATAATCGCGTCGTTGGCGCCGTTGCCGAATTTCAAAAATTTGCCGAAAGATTTTTTCAGCCCCTCAATGTTGTGCTGCAAGGTTTCTTCGCTTAAAAACGGACGCAGTTTGTCTTTGCCCGAAGGGTCGCCGATGCGGGCGGTTGCGCCGCCGACCAGCGTAAGCGGCTTATGTCCGCATTTCTGGAACCAGCGCATCATCATCAACGGAACGATATGCCCGACGTGCAGGCTGTCGCCGGTGGGATCCGAACCAAGATAACCGACGGCCGGTTTGCCTGCTTTTTCGCACTCGTAAAGGTAGGTGTCGAAACCGTTCTCGTTGGTGCATTGATTATAAAAGCCGCGTTCCAGCATCAGGTTAAAAAATTCGGATTTAAATTTGCTCATTTTCCCTTTCCTTGCTATGATGAATATAAACTATTAGCGTAATTTTAAGGAATATTAACATATAAATAAAATAGTGCAACAACGGAGGTAATTTTTTTTCGACATGGATATCATCAGACCCCTTCATGCCCTGGGAATGAGCAGCGGAACCGCTTTGGACGGCGTTGATGTCGCCCTGCTGAAAACCGACGGCGTCGACGTTTACGACTTCGGCCTTTCCCAGAGCGTTCCCTATGATGAGGAACTCCGCGACAAAATCCGCTCCGTTCTCGGCAAAAGGCCGGATACGCCCGAAAACGAAGCGGCTATTCGCGAGGTCGAAACGGAGCTGACCGCGTTTCATGCCGAAATTGCCAACGAGATTATCGCCGCTCAGGACGAGAAGGTCGACGTCATTGGCTTTGAGGGACACAATATCTGCCTTGACCCCAAAAACCATTTCAGCTGTCAGATTGGCGACGGGAAACGCCTTGCCGAACTGACTCGGACCAAGGTCGTCAACCGCTTTCAGAATGCCGACCTGCTGGCCGGCGGGCAGGGCGGTCCGCTGGTTCCCGTATATTACCAGTCTCTCTGTGCCGACATGGGCAAGCCGCTGGCCGTGGTCAATATCGGCGGCTGCGCCAATATAACCTGGATAGGCTCCATCGGCGATATGATTGCTTTTGACTGCGGCCCCGGCAATGCCGCCATCAACGACTGGGTTATGAAACACGGCGGCATGCATATGGATTATAACGGCAAATTGGCGATTACCGGCAAAGTTAACGAACAAATTGTCGCCTCGATGATGAGGCATAAGTTTTTTGCGCAATATCCGCCCAAGGCTGCCGACCGAACGATTTTCAACGAAAAGCTCGAACATCTCGAAGGTTTGAGTCTGGAAGACGGTGCCGCAACCGCAACCGCATTCATTGCCGAAGCCGTAGCCTATTCGCTGCTGCTCTATCTGCCGGAAATTCCCGGAAAATTGATTGTCTGCGGCGGCGGAGCCAAAAATCCGACTTTGGTGCGCTTTTTGCGACAGCGCCTGCCGGATATCGGCATCTCGACAGCAGCCGAAGAAGGTTTTGACGTCAATGCGTTGGAAGCGCAGGCTTTTGCCTATCTGGCGGTGCGCCGGCTTTATCATTTGCCGGCCACATTCCCTTCTACGACCGGCGTTGCCGAACCGATGGTCTGCGGTCAGGTTTCCGAAACGGAATAATTTTTTGTCTAGACAATTTTAAAAAAAGATGTTAACACGGCAGCAAATATTTTACAATTTTGCGAATGTATCATTTTAAAAAAATTAGATTATGAAAAAGTTTTTTTTGCTTGCCGCCGTATTCTTTATGGCCGCAGTTGGTGCCAATGCACAAGAAAAGTCCGAGTTGCAACGTAACGTGATTTTAACCGGCAGCCGCGAAGCGCCTGACAAGGCTAACCCGAACGATTATCAGCCTGTCGGTAAAATCATTCTGTTTGAAAATATCGAACGGGACAGCACTTATAACATGGTGTTAGACGGCGCTTTGATTCGATATTCTTTGGAACAGACGAGCGAAAAATGTATGATTCGCGTGGTCAGCAGTCATAATGAGGACGTGACCATACAAGTCAAAGGTTTTGCGGTTAAGGGCAAAATCCCCAAAGTCGAATGGACGCAGGCCGAAATCTTGTTGGCTAACGGAAAACAGCTGACAGTCCGCTTCAAACAGAAAGCCGCTCTGTAAACAAACGCCTTTCTCCTTTATGGGGAAAGGCTTTTGTCGTTTTAAAATCTTATATTTCACAAAACTGTCGTCTCTTTTTTGTCTAGACTCTGACTGCGAAGCATGATAACCTTTAAGCTGTTTTTTAGCTATAAATATCTGATTGTATAATTTAATATTTAAGTATTATGAAAAAGTTGTTGCTTTCGGCATTGCTGGTTTTGCTTGCCGCCGCGCTGCATGCGCAGGAATTTTACCGGATTACCGACATAGATGACGGCGAACGTGCTTTGGAGGTTTCCGCGGTCAGTTATCTGGATGCGTCCGAAAACCGTTTCGGTGCGCAGGTCGCCTATGAAATCAAGCCTCTGACGGCTTATTTTGAAGTGTCGTTTTTTTCCGAACGTTTGGGAGAGGAATATGGCGGTATCAAATACAAGGCGCCTTCTTTCCGGGTCGGAATGGACTATGGTTTTTTCGAATACGGCATGCTGACGCTTTTTACCGGAGCTTATATCGGTATTACGCCTTATTCGACGGAGTATCTGGAACGTGACAAAAACGCCTATGTTTCGAGCAAAAGGCTGGTAAAGGTAAAGGAAAACGGTTTTATCGCGGGATTAAAGCTCGGAGCCCGTCTTGATCTTCTGGACAGGGTTTTCGTCAAGGCGGCCGTTTTTGCCAACACCACCAACTGGGACCGTTCCATCGGCAGCCGCGTGGCCAAGGGCGCCCGCCGTGCCGTGGACGCCGGAGCCAATGTGGCGCTCGGCCTGCGGTTCTGAAAATCTGCGCTTCTTTTCCGCATGGAATTGAAGCGCTTTTTGTTGTTTTCAAGGCGAATTAATATTTGACTCGCCGTGATTCTTGTATTAAATTCAACACCGGTTTTAATCAATTTTCTAAAGAATGAAAATGCGCATTTTGGTAATACATTCCATACGTTCGATTATTATCCCTTAGGGGATGGCATTTTTTCATACATATATCATACAATCCGAGGCGCCGTCGTTTGGCGCGACCGCATTAAAATAATTCAAAAATTTAAGGTGTTTACTGATGACTAAACATTATAAGGAAGTTAAGGCCAAGGCCGACTTTGTCGAAATCGAGAAAGAAGTCCTCAAGTTCTGGGACGAAGACAAAACTTTTGAAAAATCCGTTCACAACCGCGACGGTGCCGCCGAATTCGTTTTTTACGACGGCCCTCCGTTTGCCAACGGTACGCCGCACTACGGACATATTATGGTTTCTTACGTTAAAGACGTTGTCGCCCGTTATCAGACGATGAACGGCAAAAAGGTCGAGCGTCGTTTGGGGTGGGACTGCCACGGTCTGCCGGCCGAAATGTCTGCCGAAAAGCAGCTTGGCGTTTCCGGCCGCAAACAGATTGAGGAATACGGCGTCGAAAAGTTTAACGATTTCTGCCGCTCTGACGTTCTCAAATATTCCGGCATCTGGGTCGAGATGTTTAAGCGCATCGGCCGCTGGGTGGATTTCAGTCACGATTACAAGACCATGGATTTGCCGTTTATGGAAAGCGTCATCAACAACTTCAAACAGCTCTGGGAAAAAGGGCTTGTTTATGAGGACTACCGCGTCCTGCCTTATTCCTGGGCTGCCGAAACCCCGCTGTCCAACTTCGAGGTCAATCAGGGCTATCAGGACAAGACCGACAATGCCATAACCGTTATGTTCACGCTTGAAAACGGTATGAAAATGCTGGTCTGGACCACCACGCCCTGGACGCTGCCTTCCAACCTCATGCTGGCCGTCGGCAAAGACATTGATTATGCGGTTATGGAAGAAGACGGGCAGAAATATGTTCTGGCGCAGGCGCTGCTCGGCCGCTATAAAAAACAGTTGGAACACGCTGCCCGGGTCGGCACGATGAAAGGCGCCGATTTTGTCGGCATGGCTTATGAGCCGATGTTCCCTTATTTCAAACACCTGAAAGAAAAAGGCGCTTTCCGGGTCCTTTCCGGCGAGTTTGTATCCACCGAAGACGGTACCGGTATTGTTCATATTGCGCCGGGCTTTGGTCAGGACGACTTTGAAGCCTGCCGCGCTTATGACGAGAATTTCCCGGTCGTCTGCCCGGTTGACGAGGCCGGCAAGTTTACCGCCGAAGTTCCCGATTATCAGGGCAAACAGGTTTTTGAGACCAACGAGCCGATTATGCAGTTGTTGAAAGAGAAAGGCATTCTGGTCAAAAAAGAGCAGTATACCCACTCTTATCCGTTCTGCTGGCGTACCGATACGCCGCTGATTTATAAGGCGATGTCAAGCTGGTTTGTCAAGGTAACCGACTTCCGTGACGATATGGTCAGAAACAATCAGCAGATTACCTGGGTTCCGGAGCACATTAAGGACGGCCGTTTCGGCAAATGGCTGGAAGGCGCCCGCGACTGGTCGATTTCGCGCAATCGTTTTTGGGGAACGCCGATTCCGGTCTGGAAATCGGACAATCCGCAGTTTCCGCGCATTGATGTCTTTGGTTCCGTTGCCGAAATCAAAGAAAAGACCGGTATCGAAGTTACCAACCTGCACAAGCCTTATATTGACGAGGTCGTTTATCCGAACCCTGACGATCCGTCCGGCAAAACCATGATGCGCCGCGTCGGCGACGTCTTTGACTGCTGGTTTGAGTCCGGTTCCATGCCTTACGCGCAGGTTCACTACCCGTTTGACAACAAGGAATGGTTTGAAAACCATTTCCCGGCCGATTTTATTGTCGAAGCCATGGATCAGACCCGCGGCTGGTTCTATACCCTGACTGTGCTGTCGACGGCGTTGCATAATAAGCCGGCGTTTAAAAACTGTATCTGTACCGGTCTGCTGATGGCAGAAGGCGGACAAAAGCTGTCCAAGCGTCTTAAAAACTATCCGGATCCGAACGAAGTTTTGGATTCTATCGGTTCTGACGCTTTGCGCTGGTTCCTGGTTTCTTCGCCGGTCTTAAAAGGCGGCAACCTGGCCGTCGACCAGGAAGGCAAAGAGATTGCCAAAGCTGCCCGTGTCGCTCAGATTCCGATGTGGAACGCTTATTACTTCTTCACGCTTTATGCCAATGCCGAAGGTTATCAGGCCAAAGAGGTCAGCGGTTCGAGCGAGGCGATTGACAACTATATCCTCTCCAAGCTCAAACGCCTGGGCCGGATTGTCAAACAGGGGCTGGACACCTATGACGTGGCGCTGTCCTGCAATGAGATTGCCTCCTTTATGGAAATTCTCAACAACTGGTATATCCGCCGCACCCGCGACCGTTTCTGGTCCGGCGATCAACAGGCTTTCGACGTTTTGTATACGGTTTTGGTCAACCTGAGCAAAATCATGGCGCCGCTGATGCCGTTCCTTTGCGAATATGTTTACAAGAATCTGACCGGCGGCGAAAGCGTCCATCTGACCGATTACCCGCAGCTTGAAAACATTAAGCTGGACGAAACGCTGGTTGACGAAATGGACTTTTTGCAGGACTTATGTTCGGCCGGCAAGTTTATCCGCGAGGAGAAAAACCTCCGCAATCGTCTGCCTTTGGCCGGTTTGACGGTTGTCGGCGATAATCTGGGCTTTTTGAACGGACAGTATCAGGACATTATTAAAGACGAACTGAACGTCAAGGAAGTTAAAATAGACAATAATCTGGCCGCTTATGCCGCCAAGACCGTCTATCTCTATACGCCGCTGCTCGGCAAAGCGCTGGGCAAGGATATGGGGCCGGTTATGGCCGCGTATAAACAGGGCAGATGGGAGCTGAATGCCGACGGCACATTGTCGATTGCCGGCCAGACCCTGACGCCGGATTTGTTCGAAGTCCGCCTGGATATGAAAGACGGTGTTGCCGGCAAAGCCTTTGCTGATAACAAGGCCGTTGTAACGCTGGATACGAACGTAACCGACGAACTCAAACGCGAGGGTATGGCGCGCGATTTCGTCCGTTTGGTTCAGACCTTGCGCAAAGACAAGGATTTCAACATTTCCGACCGTATTGAACTCTGCTATGCGACCGATGATGCGGAACTGGGCAAGGCGCTGGACGAAAACAAGGCCTATGTGGCCGAACAGGTTCTGGCGGTTAAGGTCAGCAGCAGTTGTTCCGGCGGTACCAAAGCCGATATTGAAGGTGCCGAAATTGTTTTTGACGCCAAAGTGACCGACGCCAAAGTGGCATAAAAGCAAATAAGCGAAAAAAGCCGTCCGCCGGACGGCTTTTTTCTTTTTATTACTATCATTCCCGTACACAATTTCGGCTAAGCGTTTCCGTCACCCTCGGGCGTGACCCGAGGGTCTAAAAGGAAAAGAACCCCTTTTATTACTGTCATGTTCGGGCGCAGCGAGGGGAGCAGCTCCGGTGAACGCTCAAGGGCGTTCCCTTGTAAAAAAGCCGTTGCAAAATAGAAAACAGCCTTTATAATCACTTTCGTTATCAGAATTGGTTAAGCTGATAACGGAGTATGAAAGCTCTTTACGAGAAACCAAAAATAACCTCCGGAAATGGAGGATGGCATGAAATAAGCGGTTTCGGCCGACGAATAAATGCACTGTTCTCGTACAGCTTTCAACATCCTCCGCCTTTTCTGACCCAAAAGGCGGTTTTGTTTTAACAAAACGTGAAGGAGTTGAACATAAAATGAAACAGGTTTCAAAAACAGCAATCAGAAAAGAATTTTTGAAAGACTTAGGCTTGGCCCTTTGGCTGGAACGGCGGAGCCGCCGATTGAGCATTAAAAAAGTCGAGAAGAAAGCCGGCGTTCCGAGCTGGATAATAGACCGAATAGAGAGAGGTCTCTGCGCCGATATTTTCAAACTTTTTCGGCTTTGCGGCTATTACGGCCGAAAAATCAGGGTCAAATTGGACGAGTGACGTTTTTTTCGGAACGGCGGCAAAAAAATCCGCCGTTTTTTGTTGACTCGCAGATTTAATGTGCTATCTCAAAGGCAGACAAGGAGAAAGACATGTTCGGACATTTTGACTGGCACCATTTTATCAGTGCTTTTGTGGTTTTGTTTGCAGTTATTGACATTACCGGAAATATCCCGGTTATCCTGACGCTCAAAAAGCGCGGCAAGAAAATCAATGCCCTGAAGGCGGCGCTGTTGTCGCTGGTAATGTTTTTTATCTTTTTCTATGTCGGCGAAGCGTTTTTAAATCTGTTTAATGTCGACATCTCGTCTTTTGCCGTTGCCGGTTCGCTGATTATTTTTATTGTGGCTATGGAAATGATTTTGGATATCGAAATATTCCACGATCAGCCCGATGCGCCAAAGGACGCAACCTTTGTGCCGGTGGTCTTTCCGCTTATTGCCGGCGCCGGAGCCCTGACCACGCTGCTGTCCATTCGTTCCCAATACAGCGACATCAGCATTCTGGCCGCGGTTGTCGCCAATATGATAATCGTCTATCTGGTGCTCAAGCTGACCAAACGCATTGAACGGCGGCTTGGTCCCGGCCTTATTTATATGCTGCAAAAGTTTTTCGGCATTATTCTGCTGGCCATTTCGGTCAAGCTGTTTATGACTAATATTACCCCGCTGCTGGCCAGCCTCAAATAATCTGCACGTCTTAACCATATATTATGAAAGTTCTGTTACCATAAACAAAATTATGGACAAAACTTGGGCTTTGTGCTATTCTGTCCATAATTAAAGATGTTTATCGGGAGACAGAACAATGGCTGAAGCAGTAAATTTGGGTACCTATCATGACCTTTTCTTCAAACTCGGCGGCACGGACAAAACGGCGGATGAATTTGCCGCGCTGACCGATCAGAAAGAAATTGACCGTATTAAGGAAGTTTATGCAAGCTGGGTCGCCAAATATATTAATGTTGACGAAAAAAATCCGCCGGAAGAAGGTCTGCCCAACGACGTCGAAGCCGAAAACAAATACTTTGCCAAGAAGGAAGAAGAAGTCGCCAATGCCCCTGAAGGGGAAAAAGCTTCAAAGCGCCAGGATTTAAATAAAGAATATGAAAAGGCGGGCTGGAAGGAAATTCAGGTTGGTTTGATTTCATCGAACGGACCAGGGATTTTAAAGACGTATCATTACAACCCTAAGGATCCGGCTTATGAAGGTATGACGCAGGATGAACTGCGGGCTCATTTTTCCGAAAAGCTAAGAGAAGAGCAGGGCGAAAGCAAGCCGAGGGACGAACAGGAAGACAACCGCCAGGAATCCGAGCCGCTGAATGTTTCCGAAGGCGAAGAAAAGGAAGAGGTTCCGGCGAATGAGGAAGAAAATCAGGATTGGAAAGACGACAAGGAAAAATTCTGGAAACAGCATTGTGCCGGATATGAGCAGGACTGCGAACGCGATGCGGAAGATACCGAAGGCCTGACGCTTAACATCAGCAAGGACGACAAAAAGCTCGGTCAGGTCCGCTACTCTGACCAGAAGCACGCCAGCATTGCCGGCGCAGACGGCAAAACCGCCGATTATTCGGTTTTCCTCGGTCTGGTTAAAGACGCCAAGCGCAACAATCAGGCCATTAACTTTTCGGGCGAGATGTCGCCGGAGTTTGCCGCCAAGCTGAAACTGGCCTGTGAGGAACTTGGCGTTGCCTATCAGAATGCGCCGGAAGGCAAAATTGACGCCAATGGTTTCGAAGATCAGCTGAGCGAAGAAAGCAAACGCAAACTGGCCGAATACAATGCCAGATTTGACCGGCAGGAAGAAAATGCGCAGGAGCAGCCGGCCGGTCCGAAAAACTACGACGAACATCTTGACCAGTTCAAAAAGGATTTGGCCGACGGCAAGGAAATCGACCTTTCCGCCATTGCGGACGAAAAAGAAAAGGTTATCGCTTACGCCGCCGCCATGGTCGCCGCCAAAGACGCCCAAAAAGAAGACGTCGCCATTAAAGGCGCGCCGGAAAAGACAATCGGTTATAAAAACGAAAAGGTTTTCGAACAGGATGAAAACGGCGTTATCAAAAGAGGCGAGGACGGCAAGCCGCTGATGACGGAAAATCCGCTCTACGCCGCGGCCAAAGATTTGCCGGAAGAAGCCCGGGCTGCATTGGAGGGACACAATCAGGGCGTTCGCCAGCAGCAGTTGGAGGCGGCTCGCAGCCGGGTTGCCGGCACGCCGGAACGCGCGAAAGAAGCCGCGCGCCGGGCAGAGTTCCGTGACAACAATCATCAGTATGACGAAAACAGCAATTTCAATACCAGAGCCGACCGTGAAGCGCGGGCGGCCGTGATGAGACAATATTGGGAAAACAATCGGACCAACTCCTGATGGCCCAAGCCCCTCGGAAGAGGGGCTTTTTTACGCAAAAAGATTGCAGTTTGCTTAAAATTTGCTAAAATAGTCTTATCTTGAACGACGGAGGAGCAAATGGCCGAAAATACCTATAACTGGCAGTCGATGGATTATAAGGAGCTTAGTTTTGTGGATAAGCACCTTGATATGTCTTTGCCGGAACAGGTCGAACTCCGCCAACAGCTGCGCGATTATACCGCCGGCCGGGTTAAGGCTTTTGCCGACGGTTCCGCGCTTATTCAAAACGCTGCTGAATACAAGCTTATTTACGGCCTGATTAATGACCGGAATCTGAACGGTTCGGAGGCCGACGGAGGCAAGGCCTCGACCGAAGCGCTGCAAGCCTTTGCCAAAGTCAGGGGATTCAAAAATACGGCTACCGGCGAACTGGACATTTATGACCCCCGCTGCGGCATGAGCGCCGAGGAATTTAAGGCTTCCATGCTTAAACCGGTGCTTGAACAAAATACGGATTATAAGCCGGACGGCGTTTCCGGCGTGGAAATCGGCGACAAAAAGGAAATCGCCGGCGGCGGCATTTCGCAGGCCGCGGCCGAAAAAATGCAGGAACAGATGGCGCAGATTCTTGACGCGCACAAGATGGACGCCGGAGCCATGCAGTCGCTGCAGGAAGACATGGCTAAACAGGCCGGGGCCGGCAGCGCCAAAGCGCCTTATGCGGCGCCGGAAACTTCGGCCGAAAAGACCAACGAAGAAAAAGAGTTGGACAAAGGCAAAACCGATGAGAACGCGCTGGGTGCCGATTTGGCCGAAAAGCAGATTGAACTTCATGCCGTTGCCGACAACAGCGCCGACAAAATCCGCGAGCGCCAGATCGGCGAGGCCATGCTGGCCAAGGAAACCGCCGAAACGACGCAGGATGCGAGAGAGTGGAAGGAGTTTGCCGAAGCCAATATGGTTCTGGCCGAAACGGTTTTGGATGAAAAGGCGATTGTAACGAAAATTTTTGAGGGCGTGAAAGAGCAGAAGGACAATGATTATTGCGCCATAATCGAGCGGCCTTCTGAAGATATGATTAATGTGGGCGCCCGCAAAAAGGAAAAGAGAAACGAAGAAAAAAGAGATAACGAAAAAGGCAAAGCGCCGGAAAAGGAACCGGATTTGAATGTTTTTCGGCAAATATTCAAAATGGCCAAAAAAAGAAACGTCAACAAAGTTGTCATCGGCGACGATTTGTCCCAGGAGGCTCGGGAAAAAGCCACCGTTGCTGCCGTTGCCGAAGACATGAAGGTCGACGGCAAAGGCAAAACAAAGGAAGTTGACCTCAAAAAAGATTATGTTAAAAAGCTGCCGCCCGCCGTCCGCCGCAAGGTTCGCAATTACAATGTTTCCAATCTGACCCCCGAAGAACGGAAAAAGTACCGCGAAAAACGCAAAATTCTGCGCATGAGCGGACGAATCAAACCTAAAAAGCCCGAAAAGGAAATCAAGCCGGAAAACAGCTTTGTCAACGAAAAAGCCGCCGAACTTCAGGCTTCGGTAACCGGCAAAATGATGCCGCAGGACATGTCCGGTTTCGGGCGCGAATAAGCGTCCGTGCGGATTGGCGCCGGCGTACTCACGTTTGGCTGAAACTTTCATATAAAATAAATTTTAATCTTTTTGCTGTAAGCTCTTCATAAATAAGACGAAAATGTGCTGATATTCAAAGTTTGTTGACAAAAATTATTGAAATTTTCGAATTTTTGTACTAAACTGAAATTAGTCATAAACGTATAAGGGCACGAATATGGTGGACGAAACGAAATTGAACGATTCAAATCAGGCCGGCGGTGTTGTCAGCGCCGGTGAGGGAAACGCAGCCGATGCCAGGCGCCGCGAACTACAGCAGGCCGTTGAACTGGTTAACAAAGGGCTGGACGGTTTAAGTCCTGAAGAACTGACCCGGATATACCGTATTCTGAAAACGCACAGCGGCGAACCGGGCGCAGCCGGCGAAGCTTTTGCCAAACTTGACGCCTTTGCGCAGAAACAGGTCAAGGATTTTGCCGAGGGCAAAGAAAAAGTTGCGCCGGAAGACCTGACCGGCATTCAAAATCTCGAAGCCGAAATCGTAACGATTCATAACCCGGAAACGGGAGAATTGTCCGCCGCTGAACGTGTGGAGCGCGAAAAGCGCGAACTTGACGCTCAGCTCGGCCTGACCCATTTGTCGCCGTCGTTTAAGCCGGTAATTGACAAAAATCTGTCGGAAATGGACGCCATGTTGGCCGGTTTCGACGCATTCGCCCGTAAACCGGACGGCACGCCGCTCCACCCCGAAATGGCCAATATTGCCGACTTTTTTGAGCATGTCGATTTGCAGGCCGGTAAGGAAGACGGTGCCAAAGACAAGGAAGAACTTCGCCGCGAGCTGCTGGAAATGGCAATTTTGCAGGCCGAGTCCGAACTGGCGGTTAATCCTGCTTTTGTCGGGCTGAGTGCTGCTGAAAAAAGAAAAAGGCTGCTTCAGGCCATCGGCAGCCATGCCGATGCCATGGCGCTTGAAATGCTCAAGGCTCAGTTTCTGGCCGATTTTCAAACGGAAAATGCCGAACTTTTGGCGCATAAGGACAATCTGACGCCGGAAGAGGAAAAAGAACTCGAAAAGAAAATCAGGGAATTTAACGACAAAGTCAAAACTGCGGCCAGAGGTTATATTGAACGCAAGTATCCCTCCGGACATTATAGCCTGAGTGGCACGAACGCCACAGCCGTAATCATTGCCAACAGCCGCAACCAGGTTGCCGTCAATAACCGCATCGCCGAAAAGACCGGCCATAAAACCCTGAAAGAAAGAGCGCTTGGTTTTGACGCCCGCATGAAAGAAAAATATCCCAGGCTTTACCCCGCGGTCAAAAAAGGCATGGTTTCGGGTATTGTCGGATACGCTACCGGCGGCGTCGGTCTGGCGGCATTGTCCGCTTACCGCTCTTACCAGCTGGTTCGGACTTCTTATAAAACCTATAAGGACAGCGGATTCGAAGGTTCATACTGGAACTATCTGAAAAATAACAAAAAAGAGCTTGTCTCTCTTACCACGTCAGTTGTTCTGAGCGGCGTTTCCGCCTATTTCGGCGGCAGCGATGTCATTCAGCACGGCTGGAATGCCGTCGGCATGGTCGGCCGGGCCATCGGCGATACGGCTGCGGCCAAAGCCGGCGACAAACTGCTCAAAGCCGCCATTCGCGGCAGCATATCCGTAACGTCGGGTCTGACCAATGCCGGTATGGATTTCCGCGCCGCGCTCAACGAACCGGACAAAGCCAGACGCAAACAGTTGTACAAACAGGCGGCGCTGACCGCCGGAATTTCGATATTCTCCGGCGCCGTCGGCGTGTTTTCCGCCGAATACGGCGACAAGGCCTTTGGCTGGCTCAGAGAACGTTTTTCAAGCCATGATGACGGCGTGGACGGCATTACCGGTGCGGCGCCGAAAGTAAGCGGCGTTCAGCCGCAACCGGTGCAGCAGACGCCGGACTTCTCCCGCCTGAACGAAAGCCAGCTTGATGCCAAACTGCATGAACTGGGCGTAAATCCGAAAGTTTATGAGGAGATGTCCCCGGCGCAGAAAGCGATACTGCTGAACAGACGCGTTGAAGAGCTTGGCCCGCTTGCCAAAGAAACGCCGGAAAATTCCGTTGCCGCCCAAAACGCCGAAACCGGACCGGTTTCCGAAACCCAGCTGAAAAACATGCTGGCCCGCAATGCCGAACGCCATCCCGGTGTCGACATGAACAAGGTTTACGGACAGTTGAAGGCTGCCGGAATCAAAAATCCGGAAGAAGCTTTCTATAAGCTGGAGCAGGCACGGCTGCTTGCCCCCAATGACAAGATTATGACCGTTGACGGCACCAATATCCGCGACACCTTTTCCCGCGCGCTCAAAGGCGAAGCGCTGAGCAAAGCCGATATGGAAATCATCAGCCGCTCGGCTGCCAACGTCGACAACACCGGCCATTATCTGAACGATGTCCGCGCGCAGGGCGGCACCGGCTATTCTTACCGCCCGAACGGCAAAATCATTGCCAATGAGCAGGAACACGGCAGTACGCCACGCACCGGTTCAGTCAAAAACGGCGAAGTCCGTACCGAAAATCCGGAAACGCAGCCTTCCGGCAGCAAAATGCTTGATGTCGAAAAAATGTCGGAAGCTGACCGCAAACTTTATGAGAGCATGATGACATCTTTCCGGGACGGCAAAGCGGACGACTGGCAGCTTGAGGCCAACAAGGCGTATTTGAAATATTGCCAGCTGCGCACTGACGGCAAAACCGAAGAGGCCGAAGCTTTTGCCAAAACTTTTGCCAGGCCGCAGACGACCGAAGCGGTTAACGAAGACGGAAATAAGGATAAGGACGAAAATAATCCTTACCGGGTAGAAAAAGGCGACGGCAAGGCGCTGATTGCCGCCAAGCGAGAAGCCGCCCGCGCCGAGGCTGCCTGGAAGGCCTCCGTTGAAAAGGTCCGTCTGACCGGCAAAGACGTTGATGAGGTCAAAGATCTGCCTCTTGACAACAAACGCCGTATTGACGCCGAATATAAACATGCTCTGGCCATGAAAGAGGAAGTCAAAAAGCAGATGGAATTCTCCAAAAAAGAGATTAAATTGGCCAAAGCCGAACGTGACCAGCTTGGGGACGATATTGAAGCCCGTAAAAAAATGGAAGCGCGCGTGACCGAAATCGGCCGCGAACTGAAACGCTACGGCATCGACAAGACCGATGCGCCGGCCATGACCGGAGATTATGGCGAAGACCGCCGTGCCGTGCGCGAATATTATAAAGACGTTTTGTCCAATAAAAAACATCATGGTCCGGCCATGAAACTGCTCAAGGAACGCGAAGAACTTCTCGGCAAAATGAGAGAGCAGGGGCCGCGTCCGCTGATGGAACAGAAATATGCCGATGCCGAAGCCAGGGTTGACGCCTTGAACAAACGCGAACAGTATCGGGAGAATCAGGAACGCGAAACCGGGACGGCTGCCATGGAAAGACGGACGCTGGAAAATCCTTTGGAACGTCAGGATCAGCCGGCGCCTACGCAGAATGCCGCAGACAGTGAAAAAGAGGCTCACGGTTCAAATACAGACAGACTGGATCAGGCCATGATTGCCGTCCAGGAGGGAAAAGAAAGGGAGATGGACAGCTATGCGACGGTTTCCCTTGCAGACTCGAAAGGCATGGAAAACGGACAGTTCTTCAGTGCCAAGGACAAGCTGGGCAACAATCAGTATGTCGGCGTAGACAAAGACGGGCATGCTTTCCGTCTGACGGAATTTCATAATCTTAACCCCGACGGAAAGACGGCAAACGGTCAGTTTCTGCGTATTGAGGTTGAAGAAAACCACCCGTTGTACAAAGCATTGAATAGCGGAAGCATCAAAGAACGGATCGCGGCACAGCAACAGTTTTATAAGGAGTTCAAGCAGAGTTGTGCCGATAATGAAATTACGTCGGTCAAAACGTCTCGTACGGCGGGCAGTGCCGATCGGAGTTTGGGTGTTGAGAGGTAAAGTCTGTTTCTCAAAAAAAATTGCCTAATTTGACAAAAAACATATTGAAAAAAGCTCGTTTTGTGCTATAATGCCCACAATTAGCAAGAAAATTAAACAGGGAGTTTAGAATTATGAATGCTCAGGAAGCAGCAAGAATGGTTAATTCCGGCATGGAAAAATTAAGCCTCGCCCAGTTGGTGGAAGTGCATGCCGTTTTGAAGGGCGACGAAAACAGTGCCGGCCTGTTTCGTTTGGTCAGCGGTTATGCGAGAGGCCAGCTTTCGGTTTATGCCCGCAGCACTGAGGATTTTCAGTCCCAAATGACGCTGGAAGACGCCGGCGCGCTGCGCGAGCTTGCCGAGGAAGTCGGCTTTGACAAAGATGATAACCTGACCAAAGACGGTCAAAAGGCTCTTGAAATTGCGGCTCGCGTTTCCAAACGTGCCAAGGACAAAAAAATTGAAGAGGCTGTTGCCGCTGCCAAAGAACAGCCGGACAAGGAGGAAAACCGTCTCGAGAGCATTTCCCTGACGCCGGAACAGATTAAATATCTGGATGAAAAAGGCATTGTGCACAACGGTACGCTGGAAAGCATCGCCTGGTTCAAAGACCGTGACGAAGCGATGAAAATTTTGGCTGATGCCGGAGCCAAACCGGAAGAGACTCCCCGGGCGCCGATTGCCGAAATCGAGGAAGACAATGTCGCTGAAAACGTAAACGAAAACAATCTTGGCAGCGTTGACATCAGCAAAAACATGCAGCAGTTGGAAATGCTGTCGGCCTCGGTCAATCCGTTGGACGAAAATGACAAGTCCTTCGCGGACAACCGCGCTTCCCTGAATGTTCTTGACGTTTATGACGAAAAAGGCGTCAAACATGACGTCAAATCCGAACTTGTTGAGCAGGCCAAACTCAGAACCGAAGCCGAAATGCTTGATGCCAAAAAGGTTACCAAAGAGGAATACGTCGAGCGTCTGAAGCTCAATATTGATTCGGCCGTTTATTCGGTTGTTATCGGCAACGCGGTTGATTTCAGCCGCTATAACGGCAATCGCGAACATCTGCAACAGGTTCTGAAAAACAAAATTGACGTTTTAGCCAAAGCCGAAGGCGGCAGCAAACCGAGCAAAGCACATGTCCGTTTGGAAAGCGTGCTCGGGTTTATGGCCGTTGAGTCCGCTCGTATTGACAGCAAAATCGAAAAAATTGAAAAAGCGGTCGGCAGCATTCCGGTCATTCAGAAGTTCAAGGCTAAAATTAAGAAATTTGATGAAAGATGCGAACAGAAATTTGGCCCCAAAACCTGGGGATACGTCCGCGGTGCGGCTCTGGTTGCCGAAAAAGCGGCGCCGGCAATCGGCATGGCCTTTGTCGCCGGTATGGGCGGCCCGCTGGGTATGGGCGTTTATGCGGCATATGTCGTTAAAAAGCATGTCGTTCCCTTTACCAATAAATATATGGCTCAGCCCAAAGAGCAGCGGACCGGTTTCAGAAAATTCTGCAAGGAAAACAAAAAAGACGCGGTTCTGGCCGGTTTGTATGCCGCTTCGGCGGGTTTGAGCGCCGGTATGGCCGTTTATGGTGCCGTCAGCAATTTGAGCGTGGCCGCTGCTGAAGCCGCCTCTGCCGGACAAACGCTGGATACGGCGGCCAAAGCTTCCCTGCTGACCCGTCATGTCGGCGTTGCCAAAATGAGTTTGTCCGGTGCCGCAATGCTGACCCGCAGTGCCACCAGTGTTTACGAGGCGCATAAAGCCGGCGACAAAAAAGAGCGCAACCGCCGTTTGCTGATCGGTTTGGGTTCTGCCGTTGCGTTTGCCGGTGGCATCTGGGCACGTGATATGCTTGGTAAATGGTTAGGTGAGGGAAAAGAAGATACGCACACTGAACCGAACCCGGAAAATGCCGGCGCTCAGAACGGAAACGGCGATGAAGGCGCGGCGGTTCAGCCTGGCAATGACAATCAAAATGCCGATAATAATGCGCCGAATCACGAAACGCCCGATGCCGTCGTTCAGTATGATGATTTCTATCATGGTCCCGAAGTTGAGGCCAGAAGCAAGGAGAGCGTTATCCGTCTGCTGACCAACAGTCAGGTCAGCCGTTCAGAAGCCGCTCTGAAGGCCGAAATGATGATTTATCGCGTCGGCCATATGGATGAGAGTGTTCGTACCGCATTTCCGAGCGCCTCCGATGCTCAGATTGCCCACGCCATTCTTTTACGCGCAGCTGATGTTCGTAAAGGTGATGCCGATGAGCTGTTGAGGGCGCTGCTCGGTGACGGAAGCTGCTCCAAGCTGACGATGGAACAGCAGGTTTCCGAAATCCATAAGGGTTTAACCGGTTATAACTATGGTCAGCGCACCGATTTGCCGTATGGCCGCAATTTGGATCCGAATTATGTCGGTATCAATACCCGCTCGCGTTTTCTGCTTGATGACTGTGCCAGCGAACGTCTGGTAGATTATTACGATGTTAAGGAAGAACCCGTAGAAACGGTTGCTCCGGTTACGCGGGAAGGTACTAAGCCGGATGAACTGCCGGTTCAGCCTGTGGAAGATAAGCCGAATGAAAATCCGCAGCCGCTTCCCGAACAGAAAGAAACGGAACAGCCCGAAACGCCGCAGCCGATTATAAAATCCCCTAAGGCAGGTAAGCTGTTTGAGGGTAAAGATACGTTGGCCGGCGGCCGTGACCAGATTAACCGTTTGGCCGAACTCGGCGTTGCCCGTTATAATGACGGCAAGTTCCGCTATGTTGACTACGATGAGCACTACAAAATGCTGAGACAACACGGTTTTGAAGATGGCCGGGCTCAAGAGATTGTCAAGAACCGTATTGCAGTGGAACAAAAGGAACTTGAAAATCTGAAAACCAGAAGCAAATAAGTAAAAAAAACCGGAGCTAAGGCTCCGGTTTTTTTTACGCGCCGATATAAGTCCGTATATAACGCGTATTTTTGCCGATACGGGATAAAATCTCATAGCTGATAGTGCCGGCATCGCGCCCCATGTCGTCCAGCGTATAATAGTCGGTAATAATGCCGGCCAGATCGCCGATCTGCAGGTTGTCAATTCCGGTAACGTCGCAGATGATGTTGTCCATCGACAGCCGCCCGAGAACGCGCGCTTCGTGGATTTTGCCGCAGATGTTGAAAAAAACTTTGCCGACGTTGGACAGCGAACGCGGAATGCCGTCGCCGTATCCGATGGAAACAATTGCCAGCCGGCGGTTTTCGGTTGCCCGGTAAGTGGCCGAATAGCCGACGAAATCGCCTTTCGGCAGGTCGGCAATCTGCAGAACCGGCGCTTTGACCGTAACCACGCTTTTCATCTGGTTTTCGCGGTACGGCGCGGTATTGATGCCGTACATTGCCGCTCCCAAGCGCACCAGGTCCCATTGATATTCGGCGCCGAGGAAAGTTCCGTCGGAAGCCGACAGAGAAGCCGGCAGTTTCGGAAAATATTTTTCTTTCAGGCGGCGGAAATTGTCCAACTGGTGCTGATTCATAAAATGCTCCTTGGCGTCGGCACAGGCCAGATGCGACAAAATCATCGAAAATTCGTTTTTGTCGGCGTCGGAAAGTTTTTCCAAATCCGTTTCGCGGAACCCAAGACGGTTCAGTCCGGTTTCAACCTGAATGACAGGCTTAATGTCCTCAATTCGGTTTTCCTTCCACCAGGCGAACATTTCCGGCGAACCGATGACCGGAATCAGCCGGCAGCGGCGGAAAGAATCGACGCTGTCTTCGCCGATGCCCTGCAAAACGTAAATCGCCGCTTCGGGAACCAGATTGCGGATTCTTTCGCCTTCAATTCCGTGTGCAACGAAAAAATGGCGGCAGCCGCCTTCTTCATAAAGTTTTTTTGCTACAATGTCTGCATGCAGCCCATAGGCGTCGTCTTTGACCACAGCCGCCGCCTGTGCGTGTCTGGACAATGCCTTGAGGCTTTTGTAGTTGTTAAGCAGATTATTCAGGTCTATTTCCAAAATTGGTCTTGTCAAAATATGCATGGCTGTCTTATTATCCTATATAAATTCAACGAAAGTCCTTATATGCAATTTATTGACACGCACATACATTTGCAAGATTTTAAGTCAAACTGTGCAACGGATATTGTCGGCGCTGCCCGGAAGGCCGGCGTCGCAGGCATGGTCTGCGTGTCGTCTTATCCCGAAGACTGGGAGCGGGCTGCGGCTCTGGCGTTGTCTTTTCCCGGTTACATCGTTCCGGCTTTCGGGCTGCACCCCTGGTATTTGGAAAAAGCCGAAACCGGCTGGGAAACTTTGCTGAGCGAATATCTGCAACGGTTTCCGCAGGCGCTGCTCGGCGAATGCGGTCTTGACCGTTTGAAAAATTCCGCGTATGAGCCGCAGGCGGAAGTCTTTGCCCGTCAGATCGAGTTAGCCGTAAAATACGGTCGTCCGCTGATCGTGCATGCGGTACGCGCCGACGCCTGGCTGGAGGGATTTTGGGCAAAATTGCCGCCGAAATTTGTCTTTCATTCCTTTTCCGGCTCGCGCGAACAGCTTAATAAAATTATGATCCGCGGCGGTTATGCCGGATTTAGTTATTCGGTTCTGCGCAGCCGGCATCGGGAAAATGTGCTTAAGTCCGTTCCGGCGGAACGCATGCTGCTGGAAACCGACGGACCGTATCAGGGACCGCTCCCGAACGAGGAGGTAGCCTCTTCGGCGCTGCCGGAACTGGCAAGGCGGATTGCCGCCGTTCGCGGCTGTGCCCCGGAAACGCTGGCTGGACAAGTGTATCGCAACGCATTGGAGTTTATGGGCATTGGAAAATAGAAGATTTTTGCGAACCGAAGCTCTGCTGGGGCACGAAGGCATGGAACGCCTGCGCGGCGCCCGTGTGATGGTCGTGGGTCTCGGCGCCGTCGGCGGCTATGCTTTGGAAGCCTTGGCCCGAGCCGGGGTCGGACATTTGACGCTGGTTGATTTCGACGTCTTTGACGAAAGCAACATCAATCGCCAGATCCTGGCGCTGAGTTCCACTGTCGGCCGCAGAAAAACCGAAGTGGCGCGTGAGCGGGTTCTGGATATAAACCCTGACTGTGACGTGAAAATCATCGAAACTTTTGTCAATGCCGACCCCCTGCCGCAGCTTTTGGCCGAACCTGTCGATTATGTCGTCGACGCGATTGACGCGTTGAACCCGAAATGCTGTCTGATGGAAACGCTGTATCGCAACGGCATCCCTTTTATTTCCTCTATGGGGGCAGCGCTCAAAACCGATGTTTCCCGCATCGGGCTGCGCCGGCTCAGCCGTACCGAAAACTGCAGTCTGGCAAGGTTTGTGCGTAAGCGTCTCAAACGCCGCGGCGTCGATATCGGCAAAATTGTCTGCGTTTCTTCCGACGAACAGGTGAAACTGCCCGCAACCGCGCTTTTTGACGATAATGAAAATGATGCCAATCCGGTTGTCAGCGGTGGCAGAAACGGCCGCAAACGGCTGACGATGGGATCTCTGCCGACCGTTACCGCCGTCTTCGGTCTGACGATTGCCGGCGAAATTATCAAAAACATCAGCCGCCGGGCTGATTCTGAAAGGTAAAATAATATGCTGCAAACACCAAAATCCCTGAGGCTTCACATTGCTTTGCTCGGTCGCGTCAATGCCGGAAAGTCAAGCTTTTTAAACCTGATTGCCGGTCAGGAGGTATCCATTGCTTCCGATGTTGCGGGTACGACCACCGATGTTGTCGAAAAAGCGCAGGAGCTTCTGCCGCTTGGTCCCGTCGTCTGGTTGGATACGGCCGGTTTCGGCGATGAAACCGTTTTGGCTGCGGAACGTCTGGCCAAAACCCGTCGGGTTCTGGACCGTGCCGACGTGGCGGTTCTGGTCTGCGAAGGCGGCAAAATCGGCACTGAGGAGAAGGAAATTGTCCGCGAGGCCGAAGCGCGCAAACTGCCGCTGATTAAAGTTTATAACAAATGCGATTTGTATGGCTGTCCCGAAGACGGCATCAAAGTCGTTTCGACCGACCGCGGCAGCCGCGACCGGGTGCTGAACGAGTTGAAAGCCGCTCTGATAAAGGCAGTTCCCGAAGACTTCATCAATGCGCCGGTTCTGCTGGGCGATTTGGCGCCGGCTCATTCGACAGTGGTCATGATAATTCCGATAGACTTTGAGGCGCCGAAAGGCCGGCTGATTATGCCGCAGGTGCAGGCTATCCGCGATGCGCTGGATCATAGTCTGACCGTGCTGGTCGTCAAGGAAGGCGACTATGCAGCCGCCCTGAATAATCTGAAAACGCCGCCGGCTTTGGTCGTCTGCGATTCTCAAGTCGTAGGCAGGATGGTTGCCGAAACCCCGGCAAATATCAAATGTACGACCTTTTCGACGCTTTTTGCCCGTCTTAAGGGCGATATCGTTAAGCTGGTCGAGGGCGCCGGAACCATCTCAAAACTTAAAGACGGTGACAAAGTTCTGATTGCGGAGTCCTGCACGCACCATGCGGTGGAAGACGATATCGGCCGGGTAAAAATTCCGCGCTGGCTGCGGGAAAAGACGAAAGCCGATTTGCTGATAGACCATGTTTCCGGCTGCGATTTCCCGGCCAATTTGTCCGAATATAGTCTGGTTGTCCAGTGCGGCGGCTGCATGAACAACCGGCGCGAGATATTGTCCCGTATCAACAAATGCGAAAGTGCCGGCGTGCCGATAACCAATTACGGTATTTGCATTTCCGAACTCAAGGGCGTGCTTGAACGCGTTTTGGAGCCGCTGCCCGAGGCTTTGGCCGCATATCGGCGCATAAAGGCCTGATATTGAAAGTCACTGCTTCAGCAGTGATTTTTTTTGCTGGAATTTTTTAACCGGCCATGCTATTTTGGCGCCGATTGATGTATAATTGTGCGGTTGAGAGACAAATATTAAATGTTTAACTGACAAAATTTAACTGTTATGGACGCAAATGTTAAAATTGAGCCTTTTTGGCGCGTTGTAAGATTTAAACAACAGTATTGGATCCAGCTTTTTGCCGAAAACGGAGCTTACCGAACCCTGACCAAAACCACCAGAAAACCGGTCAGGATAGGCGATTACCTGCTGGTGCAGGCTTCAGCGGGGAAATGTATGACCGTTGTTTATCTGGATGAAAAGCAGGACGAGGCGGTGCCCTTGTTTATTGCCGAGCAGGTTGATGTCTGCGGCAGTTTTATCCGTATTGTCCGCAACGGCAGGGTGTTTTTCTGGGAACCCTCCATGCGCGGCTGGAGCCACCGGACGCCGGAACGTTGTATGCTTGACTGCGGAGCCGGAATGCAGACTTATGTTTGCTGCGAAGGAAGCGAAAAGGCTTTGCAGATATTTGCCGAAGCCCAAAAGTTGGGCGGATTTTAGCCCGGGCGGGTCGAGCTGTTTTGCCTCTGAAGGCAAAACAGCT
>OGOZ01000580.1_pt1 | contig 24407 bp, 25 predicted proteins | sample 1552801 | NCBI WGS metagenome assembly OGOZ01 (sample SAMEA2580196, study PRJEB22360) | human gut metagenome | biome: human gut; feature: human-associated habitat; material: faeces | place: Denmark | collected 2008/2010 | reverse complement strand
ATTGAGCAATATTTAAGGCAAAGCGGGTATACCGATGAAACGGAGCTTAAAGCCCTGACGGACAGGCTGTATTCCGAAATGGCGGAGTATTCGGTGCTTACAAAATACCTCGGCAGAAAAGATATTGAGGAGATAAATGTAAACGGCTGGGACGATATAGCCGTCACCTACCGTAACGGCATAACAGAAAAAGCGGACGAGCATTTTTTAAGCCCGCGGCACGCCGAGGATATTATAAAGCGGCTGCTGCACCATTCCGGCATGATAATAGACAACGCATCCCCCATAGCCCAGGGGCATCTGCCCGGCAACACCCGAATAACCGCCGTTAAAAGCCCTGTTGTCGATGAGGACAGAGGGATAGCCGCCTCAATAAGACTCTTACACAATTCAGATATTACAACAGAAAAGATAGTAACCGTCGGTACGGCGACAAATAAGATGGTGGATTTTCTTTGTATGTGTCTGCGGTACGGGGTTTCATTTCTTGTGGCGGGGGCTACATCTTCGGGCAAGACCACATTGCTTAACGCTTTGTTGGATACCGTACCCGACGGCAAAAGAATTTTCACCATTGAGTCGGGTTCAAGGGAATTATCTTTAGTAAAGCGAAAGGACGGCAAGGTGGTAAATAATGTTGTGCATACGCTTTCCCGCCCGTCGGACGATGAGGGGCTGAATATAGCGCAGGAGGATCTGGTTGTGGCTTCACTTCGCTTTGACCCCGACATTGTAGTGGTCGGAGAAATTCGCGACAGCGAGGCGTATTCGGCAGTTGAAGCAAGCCTTACGGGGCATACCGTGGTTTCCACCATTCACGCATTGGCGGCGGACGCGGCGCATACAAGACTGGCGCTTTTGTGCCAGAAGAAGTTTCCTATAAAGTTTGAAACCTCTCTTTCCCAAGCGGCACAGGCGTTTCCGCTGGTGGTGTTCGCCCATAGATTAGAAGACAGCAACCGAAAGATAATGGATATATCCGAATGTATAGTGTCCGGTGACGGAAACAGGCAGTACCATACATTGTTTCGGTACAGTATAACCGAGAATACCGTGAAAAACGGAAAATACATAATAAAGGGGCATTTTGAGCAGCCGGAGATTATGAGCGAAAGCCTTAAAAAACGGCTTTTGCAGTACGGCGCACCGGCGGATGTATTAAGGAAATTTGAAACGAGAGGGGCGGATTACAAATAAAAAAGCCCTGCATAAGCAAGGCTCAGTTTGTAGGCAAACCCCAAAGTCTATTTTGCGGCGATCACGCCGCATCTCCGTTTTTCCGCTGACATGCGCGGCGGAAAAACACCTTGTAAGCGAAAAACTGCTGAATAAGCGGTTTTTCAAGGGTACTGGGGTGGTATTGGCGGGGATAGAGTGCAGTCCGAAAATCCGTGATTTTCGAGCGAACGGCATTCCCGTCCAAGAGCGTGGCGAATTTTTCGACACGCTCAGCCCTGCATAAGCAAGGCTTTCAGGTGTGTGTTCAGGCTATCGGCACACTTTGCATATAAAGTGTGTCGGGGCAGTAGTCAATGTCATTCGGCCATACTACCGTTCCGAATTCAACATTTACGGAATTGAAAAAATCGGGGTTTTTAAGCGGTGAAAATACCGGAATATCCAGCAGCACTTTAGCGTCAAATTTTCTTTTTTCTCCGTTGTTAAAGGTGAGCAAAAGCGTATACCCGTCGCAGGGAACAGCACTTACAACGCGCGGACCTAACGGCGCGCCCTTGATGATTTCTGACATAGTATTACCTCCGTTTCAGCGTAAAGGATCAATACGAAAGGTTTCTTCTCCGTTTGAGGCGAGCTTCCAGTTGGCTTTTAAATCGTCCTCGTGGAGCAGACACCAGGCCTTAACAAATGCCGCTTGCTTTTTCGGAAAATCTCCGGAGATTATTTCTCCGTCAAGACCGAAAACAGCTTCGTGGTCTCCGTAAAACACATGAATGTGGGGAGAGCTGTGGCGGCCAAAATCTTTCCAGTTCATTTTAACAAGAATACCGTAGAACATTGATAAAGTCGGCAATTAAAACACCTACCATAATTTATTCTATATTTATTTTAAACCAATATCCGCAATTAGTCAAGCGGATTAAAAGGGGGAATGAAAAATGATTTTTAAATTTTTATCTGCGCTTATGTCTGTAATAGGGATATGCCTTGTATTTGAGCTTACTCCCGACAGCATAACCGACGGTCTTTTAAGGGCGCTAAAGCCTAAAGGCACAATAGCGGCAAGGTCGGCGGCACTTCGCGGCGGCAATAAACCCACAATGTATTCAAGGCTTATAAAGCTTAAAAATGCGCTGAAAGCAACAGGCAAAGCAAAAAGCTTTTCGGTGTCCGTTACGGCGGCGGTTGCGCTTATGTTTTTGGGCGCTGCTGCGGCGGTAATGCTGAACAATATTTTCCTGCTGCCGGTATTTTGTATTGCCTGCGGCGCCGCGCCGTTTATGTATCTTTCATCTATTATATCTGCCTATGAAAAGCAGCTTGCCGATGAAATTGAAACGACCCTTTCGGCGGTCACCAATTCATATTTGCGCAGCGAGGATATTATATCCTCGGTAAAAGAAAACCTTAAATATATTAAACCGCCGCTTTACTCTGTGTTTGAAGAATTTTTAACCGAAACCGAGACTGTATCGCCGGATATACAGGCAGCCCTTATAAATATGTCGGACAAAACGCAGGACGGGATTTTTAAGGAATGGGTTTTAGCATTGGTGCGCTGTCAGGACGATCGGACGCTTAAAGACACGCTTTTGCCCATAGTAGCCCGTCTTTCGGATGTACGGCGGATAAACACCGAGCTTTCCGGCATTTTAAGGGACGCTAAAAACGAATACCTAATGATGGTGCTTTTGGTGGTCGGAAATATCCCGCTTTTGTATCTTTTAAACCGCGATTGGTTTAACACCCTTATATATACCACACCCGGCAAGGCGGTAACGGGCATTTGCGGTGCGGTAATTTTAATCACCTTTATTTTAATGAAGAAATATACCAAGCCTGTGAAAGTGAGGGATTAGATGATTTTAAGGATTATATTTTTCACACTTTTGTCAATCGGGCTTACCTTTATAGCGCTGGATATTTTTAAAATACCGTATTTAAAAACCTCAAGGGCGGTTAAAAATCTCTTAAAAAAGCGGAGCAAAAAGGAGTCCGCTGCCGAGCTGTGGCTATCGGGAGTGTCGTTAAAATTATCCGAGCATATTAAGATAAACGAATATAAAAGGATTTCGCTTGCTAACGACCTTGCAAGCGCAGATATTCCACTTACGCCCGAACAATTCAAAGCAAACGCGATTGTAAAGGCGGGGGTTACAGCGGTATTTGCCGTTCCTTTCGGCTTTATATTCCCGCTTTTGTGCCCCGTTTTTTTAATAGCCGCGGTGGTTACATATACGGGCGAGAACCGGAAGCTATCCAAAAAGCTTAAAGCAAGGCGGGAGAAAATAGAGTACGCTCTGCCGGGGCTTGCGAATGCTGCCGAAAAGACCTTAAAGCATTCAAGAGATGTTTTATATATTATTGAAAGCTATTCCGCAAACACCGAAAAGGAGCTTGCCGACGAGCTTAAAATAACGGCGGCGGATATGCGGTCGGGCGGTTATGAAACGGCGGTAACAAGGCTTGAGGGCAGGGTCGGCAGCCCTATGATGTCGGATATATGCAGAGGGCTTTTAGGTATTATCCGCGGCGACGATATGCGGATGTATTTTTCGTCGCTCACGCTGAAATTATCCGACGTCCGCCGTGAAAAGCTGAAGGAAAAGGCTAAGAAAGCGCCTAAAAGGGTTAAAAAGCTCTCGGTCGCGCTGCTTGTCTGCTTTATGCTGATCTACATGACGGTTATTGTTTGTCAGATTGGGTCAAGTTTATCTTCATTATTCGGGGGTTAGAAAATGCTTAAAAGAATTAAAAATAAAAAAGGTGACGGATATGTTGAGGTATGTATTTCGGCGCTGGTCCTTATAACCCTCGCCGTTATACTTCTTAACATTTTTGAGCTAATAATGCTCCGCATATCTTTAGGGCAGACCGCCGACGACCTTATAACCACCGCCTGTTATTCGGGCGGGTTTACCGATGAATTCTGGGCGTGCGACGCTAAACATTGTGACGAATATCTTTACTACGATATAGACTACGGCGCGGATGAATTTTTTGACGCGACCGCCGAAACGGTGCAGTTAGGCGACAGTATGTGGGTTGAGGTATCCGCCGGAATGGATGTTAAGGGCGCGGGGCCGTTTAAAATACCCATAACCGTGACGGTTAAAAGATTCGGAATTTCTGAGAGGTATGCAAAATAAAATGTGCATTAAAAGTAAAAGGGCAGAAGGATATATACCTGCCTGCATAATAACGGTTTGTGTTTGTATGGTGCTGTCGGTAACAATTTCATTTATCTCGGCAGTAACGGCGGTAAATCAATCTAAAAGAGATGTCCGTCAGGCGCTTGACGGGTTTGTGACCCATAAATCCATAGAAATATATAACGGTGTAAAGAACTATTCGGAGTTTGCCGAAACGCTTGACGAGGAAAGCTTTGAAAGCATTTTAAGCGAGTATACGGGCGGTCAGGGAAACTATGAGATAAAGGATTTAAAAATAGAATTCAAGGAAACGGACAGGCTTAATTATACCGTCAGCTATACGCTTAAAGCGCCTGTAAGATTCGGGAATATAACCGCGGTGTATACCAATGTGCCGGTTAAAATAACCGGAGTATTTAATTTTAAATTTTAGAGGAGTGAAAAATTTGAAACCTAATAAAATTGTTTTAATAATAATTTCTGCTGTTTTATGCCTTGCCTTAATATTCGGCGGGGTTGTTGTACTGAGCGGCAGAAATAAAAAGAAAAACGAAAAAACAGACGGGCAGGAAAAAATAGAAAGCACGATTTCCGCAGAAGTGCCAAAGCCGGATATGTCGGCGGAAAGCTCTAAAACAGAGATAACCGACACCGGCAAGGGCCTAAAGCCCGACGAAACCGAGGCGGATAAAATACTGCAAAAAGCCGAACAGAAAAAGGAAGTATATACCGAGCCTGTTTTGCAGGGCAGCGCGCAGGAAACTAAAAAATATGTCCGCGACGCCGACCCCGAAACGGGTATTTCTTGGGACGGGGAAAGCAAAATTATCTACCGCACGGCAGAGGGGCTTACCACCGAGAAAACCTACGGCGGGTATTACGAGATAAGACCCAACGAGTGGGTGCAGCTGCCGTATGAAATAAAAGAGGAAACGGTAACGGATAAATGCGAGCATTGCGGCAAAGTACGTGGCGACGGAACAAACGGCACATGCATAAGGTACAGCTTAGCCGACGGGGATATGACCTGCCCTAACTGCGGCAAGGCTATACCGAAACACACCTGCCATACCTGCGGAGGATAGCCTATGAGAAGATTTAAAATATTTTTAGGCGCGGTGTTCGCCGTAATAATTTCAGTAATATTTACCGTTCCTTGCTTTGCCCTTAATTTTAACGGTTCAAGCTCTGCGGCAGGCGACGGCAGCAGTACCACAAATTCAAAGGGAGGTTATGCTATACCGGATATGCTTGCCAACAACAGCAACCGCGCCGTGGGTTACAGGTTTACGGTAATAGACAATAAGGGCAACGGAATAAACGGCAGCAAGGATGTTTACCGACATGCCACGCAAAGTAAGGACAGGAAGAATTATCTTACATACTATAAGCCCAACGCGAAATATCCTAAAACATATATCCGCGGAAATTACAGCTGGCTTTCGGTAAGCACAAGTAACGGATATTCGGGCTGTTGGTGGGATAAGGATTTAGGGCTTGCCTTACCCGAACTTACTACGCAGATAGAGGGCTGGTGCAATGACAGCAATGTTTCAAAGCTGTTATCTAAGCTGTGGAGTATAAGCATATCTACCCTCGAAAGCAGCCGCTGGGCTGTGCTTATAGAGCCAATATTCCCCGTAAAAATTCAGGGTACATACCATTCGCTTACGGTCACCGAAATAGCCTTTTACGGCTCTACAAAATTCGGGATAGCGAGCAACGGAAATATATCCTCAAACAGCAACAGCTGGGGCTTTATCGCAAACTATACCAACCGCCATTTACCGAATTCCCTGCGGTTAAAGGCGGCGTATGTCGGCATACCCGCGGCGGCAAATACCAATGTCCGCATAACCTTTGAATCCATTATTAAAAACGGCTACGGCGCGGCTATACTCTACGGCAGCAACCTTTCAAGACCCGCGCAGTATTACCTTGATGTAAACGGCATTTTAAACGATGATATGGTGTACGACCTTAAAGACTGCGGCACCTGTGATGTATATGTAAACGGCAAATTGGTTGCAGACGATGTTACCGACTACTACCAAAAGGTGGACGCGGGTTCGAGCTATAAGATAACGGATGTAAAGCCGAAAGCTCATTTAGACTATAACGGCGCGTCTTGGCGCGGCGACGCGATTGAGGGCAAGGTCACAAAGAATATTGCCGTCTGCCCGGACTTTACAACAAAGAAATTTTATCTTGATGTAAACGGAGTATTGGACGGTGAGCAGGAGGTTACTCTTGACGGCTGGTGCACCTTTGACGTTTACCTTGACGGTAAGCTGTATAAGGAAAAAGTATCGGACTTTTATGAAAAGATAAAGTACGGCACAGCGTATACAATTACGAATATCCGCCCGGCAGAGGGCAAAACCTTTTTCGGCGCGGTGACGGATTTAGAACCATACCCCAGCAGCAAGCACAGCTTTCCGAGATACCCGTCCGGGCTTTCGGGAACAATGGGGTTAGATAACCAATATATCTTTTTAGGGCTTGAAACAGATAAGCCCCTTGAAGCGGTTCTTATAGAGGCAAACGCCCCGTACCGCGAGGAAACCTATGTTATAACAAGCGGGTTTATAGTAAACCCCTCGGGCAGAGATTACACACCGGATAAGGATTTAAAGGCAAGGCTTGAAATAATAACGCCGTCGGAAATTATATACAGCGAAGAAAAAAGCGTTATTGTTCCTAAGAAGGATAAAAACCTTTGTTTTTTTAAGTGGCGAGTGCCGAAGGATATAGGCGGAGAGGTATCAGCACGCCTTACGGTTGTATCTGACGGCAAGGATATATTTACGGACGGGAAAAGCTACGATACCGTGCCGTATACATATTTAACTACGCCCGACACCTCGTATGAAGCGGCAGCGCCCGCAGGATTCAGTAAAGCATATCCGCCGGGAGAGACAGAGGGCTATGCTACCTGGTGGGAATATGTGTATACATATGCAGGCTTTGAAAAAAGAACCTACGGCATAGGAATTGACGGCAGCCCGGACGCGCTCTATCCTATGCGCGGAACGGATAACAAAATATCCTCGGGCAGAGGGTTTTATACGAACATAGCGGCGAATTTCACGGCTGTTTCGGGTACAAACCTTGCTTTATACAATTCCTACACCGATGTGCAGTATATAACGGCGCTGTTCCCGGAGTTCGGGTATGCGGAAGTTCAGAACAAGTGTAAAACGCTTATAAAGAATACTTTAAACGGCTTTTTTGAGTTTCCGGATAATTTCGGTTACGGCAGGCAGCACTTTATACCGCTGAGCTACCCAGACGGGAATTATGTTATTCAGCTTATTAAAACAGATATGTGGACGCCCGCCGGGGCTGTTACGGCTAAAGAGAACTCAAAGCCCCTTAAAATATCCGGCAGCGTTTACGACGAATACTATATAGGACGGTGATATTTTTATGTTTTTATTAAAAGACAAATATCATAAAATCGTTTGTTGTTTTATGATATTGGTAATTTTGGCAAGCTCGCTTTTAAATTTGTCCGCCGCACCCGCGGCAGATATTCCGAGCAAAATGCTTGACAATATATATTTAGACGCACTTACCTACACGGGATATAAGACAGATGTGCAGAAAGCGGACGGCAGTATTTTTAAAACCTACAGCGGCAATGCTCCGGCGTCGGTGCGGTCGGGCATAGGCTACGGCACAGGTCCGTCAGGGCTTGAAACCGTGGCGGCGGATAACAAAACGGGCAAAGCGCCGGATATTGCAAAGTTTAAAGCTAACGGGCTTTGCTGCGCTTCGTATGTTTCATATGTCTACTACAATTATCTGCCGAACATAGCGCGAATGGATGTTTCCAAAATTCCGCAGCCCGCAAATCCCCGCTCGCCCATATCCTATAACAGCGCGGTTGAAAATTGGGTAAGGTCGAGAGGAGCCAGACGGATTACATTTACCCAAGGCACAAACAGCTTTACACCGAGCGAGGAAATACCTATCGGCTCCCTTATTATTTTCAAGCATAAAACTACGGGAGAAATTGCGCATTTGGCACTCTATGCCGGATATTATGCGGGCAAGCATTTTGTAACCCACGTCGGCAATGAGCGCGGACCCGAAATTTCCACTGTTGAGGGAATGAGCAAGGGCAGCTACCCGGAGGTGGTAACGCAGGTTGTAGTGCCGAAAATAGACGAGCCGGTGGGTACAATATCCGTACATAAAACAGACGAAAACGGAAAGCCGCTTGCGGGCGCTAAGTTTAAGGTTACAATGGCAGAGCACCCGGAATATTCTTTTCTTATAAACCCAACCGACGAAAACGGCAACGCTAAGATGAATATGGGGCTGCCATACGGCAAATATATTCTGACGGAAATTGAGTTCCCCGAGGGGTATACCTATTCGGGGCAAAAGGAATATACCGTGGAGATATGCGATGAAACACAGTTTGTAACTTTAAGGGCGGTAAATAAACTTAAAAGCTCTAAACTTACCGTGATTAAAGTAGATTCCGAAACAGGGCAGACCGTAAGGGGCGTTACGGGATTTAAAATAAGAAACACACAAACAAACGAAGAAAGCGAAACATACTACACCGATGAAAACGGTTTTTTAACACTGCCTGATGAAATTACATACGGCAATTACGAGCTTACCGAGGTTGTACCGCCGAACGGCTATGTTTTAAACACAATGCCTGTTTCATTCGGTATTGACGGCAATACGCCCGAAGTTATTATCCGACTTTCTGATAAGCCGGAAAAGGGGAAAATATCCGTATTAAAAAAAGGCGAAATGTTTTCGAGCGTTGAGGTTTCAGAGGACAGATATGTTCCTGTTTACAGCGAACGGGGCTTAAAGGACGCGGAATTTGAAGTAACCGCCGCCGAGGATATTTATACCGCGGACGGAACGCTGAGAATTTCAAAGGGCGCATTGGCAGATACGCTTGTGACCGATGAAAGCGGCGAAGCGGAAAGTAAAGAGCTATACCCCGGAAAATATCTTTTAAGGGAAATATCTGCGCCGGAGGGATATATTTTAAACGCCGAACCCCGCGAGATAACCGTTGTTTCGGGTGTTACTTCGGCAGAAATATTTAACGAGCGCAAAAAGCAGGAATTTAAGCTGAAAAAGGAGCTTGAAACCGATCAAAAATTCGGAATAAGTTTTAACGGAGAGATTTTGAATATACGGTTCGGGCTGTTTTCAAAAACCGAGCTTACGGCGCTTGACGGCAGCATTATTCCGGCGGACGGGCTAATAGAGATTGCCTCACCCGACGAAGACGGTTTTATATGCTTTACGGCAGATATGCCGTATAACGCCGAGTGCTATATAAAGGAGCTGGAAATCGACGAGCATTATATTATTTCAGATAAATGTTATTCGGACGGCGATACTGTGATAAATAAAATTATACGGGGCAGCATTGAAGGTCTTAAAACAGATCCGAACGGCAGAGTTTTAAAGGGTGCGGTCATAGGGCTGTTTTACCCGTTTGAAACCGAGTTTTCTTTAGATACCGCAATAGAAGTCTTTGAGACCGACGAGGCGGGCAGATTTTCATTTGAAAATGTGCCCTGGGGCGAGTGGATCATCCGCGAGCTTAAAGCTCCGGACGGATATATTTTATCCGATGAAAATTATACCGTGACGGTAAAGGAAAACGGCGAAACGGTAAAGCTTAATATTAAAAACAGCAAAATACCGGAGCCGCCGTCGGTACCCGAAAGCCCTAAAACGGGAGATACGGCAAATCTTTTAATACCGTCAGTCGCACTGTTTACAGCGCTTGCGGTGATTATATTTTTAAGTAAAAAATTTAAAAAGGAAGGTTATATAAATGAATAATAACGATTTATCTTTAATCAATTTATCCGAGATACGCTTTTTAACAGGAGATACAGGAGAACGGGAAAACGCCGACGCTATGATGCAGGAACGCGGGCTTTTAACCGACAAGGGCAATCCGTCCGTTTCGGGTATAGCGGAGCAAAACGAACATTATACGCCGCTGCTTTTAAACAGACTTTCGGCAAAGCTTAAATTCCGAGAAAACGGCTTTGAATGTATACGGAATACATACTTAAAAATGTACTCCGAAAAGGATTACACAGGAATGTTTTTGCTCACCGTTTTAATGTACGGGCTTATAGGGTGGCGGACGCCGCTTAATTTAAACCTAATGTCCTCCCGCAAAGAAATGCTTAAAATCTTTTTCGGGGAATTTGTACGGACGCTTGAAGACTTTAAACCGAAACGGAGCGCAAGATATGGGGAAAAAGAAGAATAGGCTTTTAGGTTTTTTGTTAGTCTCGGTCATTCTTGTACCGCTTTTCTCGCTTAATGTTTTCGCCGCGGGTGAAGATATTTTTACCTTGGGAGATAAGATAATCCGTGATGTATACAATCATATTGCCGGAATATCTACGGTATTAGCGGCGCTTATGTCGGCTATTGCGGTTATAACTATTAAATTAAGCAGTGCGCAGCAAAAATCCGACGCGGGGCTTGCCTGGCTTAAAAGAATCTGGGCTTCGTGGGCGGTCATTAACGGAATAGGCGCGTTTATAGCCTACATTCAGCCCCTATTCGCAGGCTATAACCGACTGCCTTGAGGTTTTTAAGCTATGATAAACCTCATATTAAAAGACCTTGTGCTTTGGCTTTTCGGGCTGTTCCTTGATTTAATGAATTATTGCGCCGACGCACTTTTGGGGCTTATGAACACGGATCTTTCGTACTTTGAAAGCAATGTGCCGATTATAGTAAAGCTGTACGGCGTATTCGTCGCGATAGGCTGGGGATTTTTAATAGGCAACTGCGCCTTTCAGTGCCTGAAAGCTATGTTTGCGGGGCTCGGCTTTGAAACCGAATCGCCGGCTATACTGCTTGTGCGCACTTTCCTGTTCGGCTTTCTGCTTATTATGTCTAAGCAGGTGTGCGAAATAGGGCTGTCAATCGGTAAAACCTTAATGGAGCTGATCGGTTTGCCCGAAAAGGCAAGCATAACCTTTCCCGACGACAGTATGTTCCCCGACCTTACAAGCTCTTGGCTTTTAATTGTAATAATCGGGGTGTTAATTGGGGCGCAGCTGATTAAATTATTTTTTGAGATAGGCGAACGTTATGTCGTGGTGGCTATTTTAACCCTTTTCAGCCCGATTGCTTTTGCAATGGGCGGCAGCCGCTCCACAAAGGATATTTGCTCGGGATTTATTCGGACATACGCCTCAATGATACTTCTGCTTGTATCAAATGTCTTATTTTTAAAGCTTATTTATTCCGCGTTATCCTCAATGCCGGACGGCATTATGATTTTGCCGTGGACGGTGCTTATAGTGGGCATTGCGAGGGTGGCAAGAAAGGCGGATAACCTGCTTGCGAAAATAGGGCTTAACCCGTCCTTTACGGGAGATCCGTTAGGAAACGGAATGGGCAAGGCGGTTGCATTTATGGCAGCAAGAAGCATTTTAAGCTCGGCAACACATTCTGCTAATAGGCATAGTAATACGGCAGGAAAAAACAGGTCTGAATTTAAGGCTGACAATACGGGGAATACGCATAACCGCAGCAATGCAAGCAGCAGAAACACGGCGCAAAACAGCAGCAGAGCGAATATGGGATTCAACGGCGGCAGTGTAAATAATTCAAGTCATGCAGGGTTTAACAGCTCTGTCCGTAACAGTTCGTCGGTGAATTCGGCAGACTTCGGGAAAACCGCCGTTACAGGCACAAATTCAAACCGTTTCGGAGGTAATAAAACACCGGGACAGAAAGGAGACGCGAGGGTTGAGAGTAAAAACACGTCAATCGGCAGAAATGCGGCGAATACTGCCCGAAATACGGCGGTCAGCGGCGGAAAGAAGAATAATCCGGGCGCTCAGAAATACAGCGGTAAATTTACCGGAACAAAAATATCCGGAGCAAAGGGAGCTAAAAATACAGCGTGGAAGCCGGATAAGAGCTTTAGCCATAATCCTGTCGGAAAGCGGTTCGGACAGACCGATGCCCCGCCGGAAGCAAAGCCGGAAAAGGCGGTAGAAAATGAGCCGAAGCAGTAATTTTTTAGTATCCGCCCTGCAGAACATGCAGGCATTAAGAAAGATATTGCAGGCGTTTTTAAGGGGCGGCTGGAAAGCGGCGGCGCTTGAAGCGGTAAAGCGATATTGGCCGTATATTTTAAGCGCGGCGGTAGGGCTGATTTTATTGCCGACAATAATAATGGCGTCACTGCCGTCGGTTATGCAGAGCAAAGCGCCGGAGCAGGCGACAGATGAGGATATTACGGATGTGTATATATCCCGAATGGATGAAATACTTTGCGTTTCGGAGGTAGGGTCTGCTAATGAGATAAGGGTTGTCGGTCAGCCGCTTACATACAACGAGCTGTATGCAGTATGCCTTGTGCTGACCGGCAACAATACAGAAATGATTACAAGAGATTTTCTGCTTGGGTGCGTAAACGATTCGCTTACCTGCAGAATAGAGCGGGAGGGAAATAATACAGGAATAACAACCGCCGTTATTCGTTATCTGAATTTGGAGGAGCTGGCACAGCTTAAAGGAATTTCGGACGCGGATATTGAGTGGATAGGGCTTGTGATTAAAGACTTAGAAGACAATAAAAAATCCTCACCGGGCGGTGAGGAATAGGATCAAAATGTTTTGATACAATGCTTTTTCATAAACTCTGTTATTTGGGCTGTATCCTTACCCTCATAATAAGCAATGAGAAGTCTTTTAAATTCAGGCACACAGCTTTCCGGAATTATTATCATTCCGCCGCCGTGAGAAATTAGATAATGATTTGCAGAGATAACAGAAGCCCGTTTATTACCGTCGTTGAAAATCTGTGTTTTCATACAATAAAGGCAAAGAGAAATGGCTTTTTCATCGTCCGGAATTTCGGATAACAGTATTTGTTCAATTTCTTCCTTGATGACAGACTCGATAGGCATAGGAGGAATATAGCTTGTTCCGCCGATTGTTACGGGTACGCCGCGGATTCTTCCGCCGTCCCGGAAAAAGCCCTCGTTTACAAGCTTTGCTATGTGGCAAAGTATTGAATAATCGGTGGGATAGCTTATAACATCACGGTCAAGTATAAATTCCCAGGCGTGCTTAAGGTTTAAGATTTTTTGCACATCCGTTGCCGTTACGCCGTTGACAATTCCATTCTCGATTATTTCCTCGGTTTGCGGAAAGCTTGTGGCAACGCCCTCTAAAACCGCCTGATCGTAGATATTGGATTTCATATTTGCGCGCGCAAAATCTAAATTGAGCTGAACGCGCGGCGAAAGCTCGGCGTCGGAATATCCGAGCCGTGCAAGTTCTTTATCCAGACGGCGTATATTTCTTTTAAATCCCTTGGCTTCTCTCGCGTTACGCAGCAAAAGCTGATAAAGCTCATCCGAATAATGGTCAACATAGGTGGATGAAAGTCTTGACCCAATTCTTTTGCGGATATATAAATACTTTTTTCCGTCAATTTCTTTGATTTCGGGATTTCCGTCATAAGGCAGGAGATTAAGCCTTGCCTGATAATCCGCCTTTTGATGTAAAAGCTCTTGTATTTCAGGATAGTTATTGCTCATAAGCGCCTCCATAGGGAACATATTGTATGATTATTATAACAAAAAGTTCCCTAAAATACAATAAATATTTTTATAAGAAAAAATCCTCACCGAGCGGTGAGGAATAAGGTCAAATAGGTTTACTTTCAACATAGCAATATTCCGGGCTTATATCTACCTTGTTGGTCCGGAACCTTTCACTGTCAATATCGGGGTCAATATCCCAGCATAAGGCGTTTGCGTCATCTATATATACGCGCCTGAAATTGCTTATGTCATTGAAGCTTTCAAAAACGCCGCCTTGCTTTAGTGTGGGTTTCATATCCAGCCTGCGGCGTTCGCCGTTATCAAATTCAAGCGTGACCGAAAAATCATCGTTTGCCGTAGCCTTTATAATGCTCTTTCTGCCGTTTGCAAAATACTCCGCATACGGCAGAGCGAAGCCTTTTTCAAGGTAATATTCTACTGTACGCATAGCTTAAATCTCCTTTTAATTATCTTAACGGATCTATCGGGAAGGTTTCCTGCTTGTTCATAGCAAGCTCCCAGTTTTCCATTAGCTCTGTTTGGTGAAACGCACCCCAGCCCAAAAGCATTTGAAGCTGCTTTTTTGGCATTGTGCCTGCGAGCACTTCCATATCGTTAATGGAAACAAGTACCTCGTCGCTGCCGTACTTCGCGTGAAAATGCGGCGGCATATGGTCGTTGTAATTGATATAAATTTTTATGCCGCGGAACATTGAAATAGTGGGCATTTGTATCAGCTCCGTTTTTGTTTATTTTCTCGCTCTTTGCGAATTTCTTTAACCATTTCGACAATATCATCGTCGTTTGTGATTCCGAGGTCTAATGAGGTCAAATATCTATATCTTCGTCATTATCGTTTTCAGGGGCAGCCTTTGAAATTTCGGCTTCGCAAAACGCTTTTAATTGCGGAATATTTTCGGTGGCGGTGCTCCAAATAACAGACAAATTCATCTGACCGTAATTGTGCGCGAAAAGATTTCGCATAGCCTTTATAGCGGGCCAGGGCATATGGCTCTTTGTGCTTTGCCTGTATTCTTCGGAAAGATGACCGGTAAGCTCGCCTATCTGAAGTATATTCATACTGACCGAATCTCTGAAAGCAAGGTCGGCTTTAAAAACCTCTATGTCGTTTCCGAAACGGGAAATAAGCTCGGCTATATTGCTGCAGTATTTAAGAATATGACGAAGAACGTCTATATCCGCATTAGGACAGTTTCTCATAAATCAGTTTTTCATCCTTTCGCATATTCCGTATTAAATTCCGCGTCATAATATCGCTTTTATTCTGGCGCAGCGTGTCGGTGGTAACAAGGTCGAGGGATTTTTTAAGCGCTTCTTCAAGATCGGCATAAAATCCGCCGAGAGCAAACAGGTTACCGAGCTGTCCGCCGTCTACGCGCAGATCTATGTCGCTTTTTTCATCTGCGTCGCCGCGGGCATACGAGCCGAATAAATAAAGCTTTGAAACATCATATTTTGCCGCTATGGGGGCAACAATATCCGCTATTTGCTCTACCGTATAAACCGGGTTGCTCATAATACATACCACCTTTCATTTTCAGTATATCACAAACGAAAAAAATCTTTAAGGAGGAAATTTAATGGAAGAAATAACCGTAGTAATACCCGTAAATTTTACCGACGCAGGGCGGCTGTTCGGGCTTTTTGAAATACGCAATGCTGTAGAGGCAGTGCTTATCTGCGTGCCTTTGGCAGCGCTGTTAATGCGCATATTGCCGTTCGGTCTTTTATGGCGTATAGGAATTGTAAGCGCCGTCACCGTTATTGCAGGCGGGGTTGCGCTTATAGGCATCGGGGATATGAGCCTTTTGGAATTTTTAAAGCAGTATATCCGCTTTAAACGGCAGGCGAAAATTTTAACATATAAGGGGGTGTAAGAAATGAACCTTAAAAATATTCTGTTCGGGAACGTAGATAAAAATACAGAGGACGGCACGGAAAGGTTAGTGCCCGTAAAGGAAATATACGGCGGAGTAATTGCGCTTAAAAACGGTAAATTCATGACCGTATCAGAGGTGCTGCCGCTGAATTTCTACTTAAAATCCGAGCTTGAGCAGAAGAACATTATATCCGGCTTTGCGGCATTTCTAAAAACAGCGCCGGATGAATTGCAGATTATTGTAGAGACAAGACCTGCGGATATATCCGCGTTTTGTGAAAGGCTTGAAAGCTATTACAATTCAGAGAAAAACGCAAATTGCCGCCGTATGATATTCGAGGACGCGCAGCTGGTAAACTTTATTGCCGAAACCGAAGGCTTATCCCGCCGCTTTTATATAGTCTTACCATACACCGGACAGGCTCACGAAATTTCAGAGGTTGCCGCCGAGATAGGCGAAACCGCATTGACCGCAAGACAGTATCTTGAAGCCTGCGGGCTTGAAACTGTGCGGCATAGCGATGAAGATGAATTTTTAATAAACCTTTTAAGAAATTATTTCCGACCGTTTTCGGCGTCTGCGGAAATCCCGAATACAGCATTAAATGAGGCTTTAACGCCCGACAGTGCCGACTGTACCGGCAGCGGTTATATCTGTATTGAGGGGGAATACCGCTCGTACCTGTATATTTCGGGCGGAGGTTATCCCACTACTGCGGGGCTTGCCTGGGGCGCGCCGTTTGTTGAGGCGGGAGACGGAATAAATATCTCATTTGTTCTTAAAAAGGAAAGCCGTGACAAAATATTACCCAAGATAGGCAGCACGGCAATGTTCAACCGTTCGCGCCTTAAAGATGTGGGCGATACAAGGCAGGATTTTGAACAGCTTGACGACGCGGTGGAATCGGGGCTGTATATGAAGTCGCAGATAAACCGTGAGGGTGAGGATTTTTATTATTTATCTACCGTAATAACGGTAACGGCGGACACACCCGAAAGCCTTAAAAAGCGCGAAAAGGATATTTTAAACCTTTGCGGAGCTAACGGTTTTTCGGTAAGAAAAGCCTACTATATGCAGGATAAAGCCTTTTTGTCCTCTTTGCCGTTATTACAGACCGACACGGATATTTTTAATAAATCCAAACGGAATATTCTGACCTCGTCCGCGGCGGCGCTGTTTCCGTTTTCGTCCTTTGAGATGTGCGACGAAAAAGGAATATTTTACGGGCTTAATCTTCATAACAGCTCGCCCGTAATAATAGACCATTACGATACCTCTCGTTACAGCAACGGAAATATGGCGGTATTCGGAATGTCGGGCGCGGGTAAGACTTTCTTTTTACTGCTGCTTGCAATGAGACTGCGTATGCAGGGCGTAAGGGTATATATAATAGCTCCCGAAAAGGGTTTTGAATACCGAAACGCCTGCGAAGCAATAGGCGGCAGGTTTGTATCTATCGGGGCGGGTTCTGCCGACTGTATTAACCTTATGGAGATACGAAGAAATACGCTGGATATTGATTCGGAAATGTCAGGTGCGCGAGATAATAGTTCTGTATTACTTGATAAAATCCAAAGCATACATATCTTTTTCGATTTATTATATCCCGCCATTACGCCGGACGAAAAATATCTTTTGGACCGTGCTATACTTAACTGCTATAAATCGTTCGGTATAACAAGAGATAACAGAAGTCTGACCGACAAAATCGGAAAACTTAAAAAAATGCCCTGCTTTGCCGACCTTATTCCGTTTATGGAAAAGTTTACGGAATTAAAGGCAGTTACTATGGCGCTTAAACGCTTGGCCGAGGGTTCGGCGTCTGGGCTTGGCGGGCAGACGAATATAGATTTAAAAGCGCCGTTTATAGTGCTGGATACCTCGCGTTTAAGTAAGGAGTTTACCGCGCTCGGCACATTTATTGCAACCGAGTTTGTGCGGGACAGAATATCTGTATCGCGGGTAAATAAAAAGGCGGTAATACTTGACGAGGCTTGGAAAATAGCCGGAGAAAACGGAAACGAGCAGGCGGCGGATTTTGTAATTAACCTTATAAAGACCGTCAGGGGCTACGGGGCGATATTTGTTTCGGCAACCCAGAATGTTGTGGATTACTTTGCGCTGAACGACGGTAAATTCGGGGACGCATTACTCGGCAACAGCAGACTTAAATTGCTTTTACAGCTTGAAGAAACCGAGGCGGTCAAATTACAGGAAAAGCTGATGCTTACCGAAAGCGAAACGGCGGAGGTTATCCGAGCGGGCAGAGGCGAGGGGCTTTTATGCGCGGGGCGAAACCGTATAGCGGTGGAGATCCGCTCGTCGGACACCGAATTTGACCTTATAACCACCGACCGCGAAAGCCTTGCGAAAAGAGTAAAAACGGAATAACGGAAATAATATAAGGGAACGGAGGAATTAAAAATGGGAGTTATATGTTTTGTGGGCGGAGCAATGTTCGGCGGCTTGGTAGGCACTGTGACTATGTGTTTAGTGCAGGTGGGGAAAGAAAATAAAAAAGACTCATCCCGCTTGGAATAAGTCTTTTTTGAATTATACTATCGAGGTTTCGTTAATAAGAAATAGATTGGGATTTGAATTGTTTATATCAGTCATACGGCTTGTAAATCCGCTTTTTGAAAATACGCCGTAAATTACCGTGTAGCCTTTAAAAGCAGATTTGATTTCGGATGAATTATCGACCTTTTTGACAAGCTCAAAGTACACATCCGCGTCAATCGGTTGATTGTGATATTTACACTCACCGGCAAATAAGCGCTTGTTTACCGTGTCAACAGCCATAACATCAATCTGCGTGTTGCCGCTTTTATCATTCAGCCAGTATGAGCCGATTTTAGATGGTGTAAAGTCGATTGCTTTATCTGAACAAAGCCTTGCGAAGATCTCTTTGCAAATATCCTCGTAAGCAAAGGCGACAAACTTTTCCTTGAAATCCTTGTCAAGCTCATCTAAAGAAATCTGCATATTGTCAAGCTCAAGCTCGCCCTTATACGGATAAACATAACGGAACCAAAAACGGAGAAAATTATCTGAAATAAAGTAAAGCCCCTTGCGTGTCTTTTCCGCATTCTTTTCGGTTACAGGTACCTGTTTTTCTGTAAAGCCGAGTTCGGAAAGCGTCTTTAAATACGGCGTCAGCGCTGAGGTTTCAAGACCCAAAATTCCGGCTATCGTTCCTAATTTATGATTTCCGTCGGCTATGACCTTGATTATTGAGAAATAGTTTGTCGGAACCTGTACCTCGTCGGTAAGCAGAAAATTAGGTTCTTCATAAAGAAAACCGTTTTTTGAAAGTACATTTTCCTTTATCTGTTCATAGAGAGGCTGTACGTCGGAGAAAAATTCCATATATTTCGGAACTCCGCCGGTTATTGAGTATTGCTCTGCGGCTTCTTCAAATGAAAGCTTTTGATTTTCATAAACGGTTGTAAACGGCAGCGGCGCTATACGCATTTGTGCGGTTCTGCGCCCGTAAAGAGGGCTTTCATAGGATAACGCGTGTTTTTTCATCATACTTATAAGCGATCCGCAAAGTATGAGCATAACATTGCTGTCCTTGAGAATTTCATCCCAGGCGTTTTGAAGTATCGACGGGAAAGAGTCGTTTACCTTTACAAGATACGGGAATTCATCTATAACCAAAACCTTTTTCTCGTTCGGCTTGTAATCGGCAACGGCCTGAAATAAATCCAGCCAATCCGAAAAAGCGGCTTTTTGCAGTACGGAATTGCCCGTTGTTCTGGCAATTACCCCGGCAAACCGTTTCATGCTCTGAGACTCAACCTCTTTCGTGGCAAGGAAATAAAATGCGGTCTTACTCTTTATAAACTGCTTTATAAGCGTTGTTTTTCCTATACGCCTGCGGCCGTATATTACAACAAAGCCACCGTCTCTGGCATATTCCTTTTCAAGGTCAAGGATTTCTTTTTCTCTTCCGAGAAATTTCATTTTATATCACCGTCCATATAATATAATCTAAATTATGATAATCTTAATTATATTATAACCAATTTTATTAAAAAGTCAAGATTCAGAAAGGATTAAAATTATGTCAACAAATTTTAAAATATTAAAAGAAATGAAAAAGCGGTTGCTGGCAAGCAGCGCCTGTATAGATTCGCTCATAGGCGTACCCGAGGGCAGCGAGCGATTTAACAATCTGCTTGAGGTGGCGCTCGGTCAGCAGGAAACGGCGTGTATAGAAATGCGCCGGCTTTACTGGCAATTAAAAAGTAAGGAAGAGACAAGCACGGAAATTAAGCCCGGCAAAGCAAAGGAAATATACGGAGAAATATCCGTAACGCCCGAAGGGTGGGTACATATAAAGCTGAACGCCCTGCTGCCCCATTGCAGAGTGACAGGTGGCACGCAGTATGTGACCGACAGTATTTTAAGGCTTTTAAATTCTGCGGAGTTTGACGGAATAAAGCTGCCGTTTTTCAGTAAAGCGTATCTCGGAATAGTGGAGTTCTGCCCGCGGGATTGCAGCGATGTTTTCGACCACGACAACAAGGGCTTTAAGGCGGTGCAGAATGTTTTAAAGGGCAGGCTTTTCCCGGATGACGACCGCTTTGAAATGTCCCTCGGATTATTTACCGAGCAGCGGAATGAGAGCGCCTGTCATATCTTTGTACTGCCGGATGATGAAGCCGGAATCTTTACGGATATGCGGCTTTCGCACGAATTAGGGTAGGACACTTTTGTTTTAAAACAGTGAATTTTGTCCCTTTTTTAAAAACGCAAAAGTGACCTATATAAAAAGCCGCATAACAAAAGGCATTGAGAGCATTTTTGGGCAGAGAAAAAACGGGAAAAGTAGCACGGGTACGGGAGGTAGGACACTTTGTTTATGACCGATGCAGAAATAAGCCTGTTACGCCTGTGCGCGTGGTGTAAGGATTTACCTAACGATTCGGCGTTTTTAAACACGAAAGATTTAGGCTCGTTATTACTTACAAAGCTGTTATATTACAGCCGCAACGGTCAGAGTATAAGGCTTACAGATAGTGGGCGGGAGATTCTTCAAAGCATAGGCTATGTCTATGAAAAGGATAATACCGTCAGAAGCGTGGGTACACGCTTAACAAAACGCCTTAATACTTCAAACCTAATGTTATTCTTCTTCGGCGGAAAGACTGATGTATTTTGCAGCTCCGTACCCGACCGAAACAGCCCGCTTTCATTTTTACCGTCCTTTGCTTTAAGGCGGGAAAAGAATAAAAACCCATTAGGCACGGCACGCTTTAACGGAATGTTATATACCAAAAGCACCGCCCGCGCCGTGTACTATATAACCGAGGAAAACGACGGCTTATACCCCGAAGCCGAGCGCAATACCTTTACAATGAACATTTTAACAGGCGGCAGAAAAAGCGCGGCGGCGTTTACGGGAGATAAAAGCCTTGAAAAAATAATAGAATATTCCGCACGCAAGACCACAAATTCAAGAGCGCTGCCGGTATTAAGCGCCGTCCGCCGGCTGGATTGCCCGGTTACATTCTTTCCTTTGTCGCAGGCGGGCGCCAGACAAATGCGTATAATATCCGTAAGGGACTACCGAAGAATTATAGCCGAAAGCATTTTAAAGGCAAAATATAAACCGCTCGAAAAGAATTATTACGACGCGGCGGAAAAAATCTTAATAGGCATAGATATGGATATACCGCGGATGGAAACGGCGGCGGAGTACGGGGTGCATATATTTCTGCTTGACTGGCAGGTAAACGCAGTAAAGGAAATATTAAGAGGCAAAAGAGCTGTTTTACACCCATTAACCACCGACACCGCCGAGGAAATACTGCGGCTGCCGTCCGAGCTGTATGTTAAGGAAACAAAGCCGTATATAACCGAGAAAGGAGAGTTTTTAAGTGCGCCTATCTAAAATTATTGAGATATTGGAGAACAAGGCAATAGCCTTTTACAAAAAGAATAAGGACAGTATACCGAGATATATTTTAATTCTCTTTATTATTCTTTACGCCGCAGGATTTGTAGTCCATTCCGTAACTACCGGATTACATAATTTTCAAAGCGGCAGTAATGACAATCTTTTTATAATTGACCCCGTTAAGAACATAAAAACGTTATTTACTCCGGCAGGAATAGGAACGGTACTGTTCGGCTTTCTTATGTTTCTTCTGTTCAGCGGAAAAGGCAAGGATTTTTTAAGCGGATACAAGACCGTAAAGGATAAGGAAAGAGGAATAGAGATACTGCCCGAGGGCACTCACGGCACATCGGGTTTTATGGATAAAAAGGAGCTGCCGGAATTTTTGGTAAGCGGCAGTATAGAAAAGGTGGACGAAACCCTGTTCGGAAAATTGGAAAACGGAGATTATGTCGCAATGAAGGATATGCCGGGTATGTCTAAAAATGTTATGGTGTACGGCGCACCCGGTACGGGAAAGTCACGAGGCTTTGTAATGCCCTTTGTAATGCAGGCGGCCCGTAGGGGCGAAAGCCTTGTAATGGCAGACCCGAAAGCCGAGTTTTACGAAATGTATTCGGGCTTTTTGAATAGCCGCGGATATACCGTTAAGGCATATAACCTGCTTGACCTGTTCGCATCCGACGGCTGGAACTGCGTAATGGATACGGCAAAGGATATTACCCTTGTGCAGCGCGCGGCAGAAATAATTATACGCAATACCTCAAACGAGAACGAGCGCGGCGACTTCTGGGAAAAAGCCGAGAAAAATCTTTTAATGGCGCTCTTGCACTATGTTCAGACCCTTACATATCCCGGAACGGACAAGCTGCTGCCGCCCGAAGAACGAAGTCTCGGTACGATATATAAAATACTGTCAACCACTTCCGTGCAGGAATTGGACGCCCGTTTCAGAGCATTACCGCCCGACCACCCGGCATTGCCGCCATACGGCATATTCCGTCAGGCGCATAAGCAGATTTGGGGAAATATTGTAATAGGGCTTGGCAACCGCTTAAATGTTTTCCAGAATAAATTGGTAGACGATATAACTAAGCATAACGAAATAGACTTAACCCTGCCGGGCAGAGAAAAGTGCGCGTATTTTTGTATTATATCCGATCAAGACAGTTCTTTGGAATTTTTATCTTCAATGTTTTTCTCTCTTATGTTTGTAAAGCTGTTCGACTATGCTCGTCAGCAGGACAACAGAAGATTACCCGTCTGTGTAAATGTATTAATGGACGAATTTTGCAATATAGCGCTGCTTGACAGCAAGAAGATATTTTCGGTGGCGCGCTCACGCAACATAAACATCCAGGCGGTGGTGCAGAGTATAGCGCAGCTGTCCGACAGATACCCCGGCAACGAGTGGCAGGAAATCGTGGGCGACTGCGATTACCAGTTGTTTTTAGGATGCAATGATGTTATGACCTCGGAGTTTTTCTCAAAGCAATGCGGCGAGATTACCGTAAGGGTAAATAACACGAATACCCCGATGCGACCCTTTTTAGACTTTTTATCTCCTCAAAAGCCGTATATGCAGAATAAGACGAGCACAGGCAGAGCGCTTATGCTGCCCGATGAAATACGGCGGCTGCCTAAAGACAAGGCAATACTTTTGGTACGCGGCGCAAAGCCGCTGCTTTTAAACAAGATAACACCCGAAGAGCACCCGTCTTTTAAATTATTAAAATACTGCAAGGCGGCGGAGCATATACCCGCATGGAAGCTTAAAAAGCCGGAGAAAGTAAAGAACAAAAAAGTACCGCAATACAAAATGCAGTTTGAAATGCCGCTTGATACGGACGAAGACGAAAAGGAAAGCTTTGATCTGTCCGACGGGATAGATTGCAGAAAGCTCCAGACAGTAAAGGAAAGGGATATATAATGAACAGAACATACAGACTGAGCGATGTTGTAAACGAAAGATTTTTAAGACTTCCGTTATCCTTATTTGCCAATCCTAATTACAAAAGGCTCTCGGCTGAAAGCAAGCTTGTGTATTCGCTGTTGCTTGACCGTATGAGCCTGTCTCAAAAGAATAACTGGATAAACGAGGACGGCGAGGTTTATTTAATTTACAAGCGCGAGGAAATAGCGGATATACTTTGCATTACATACAAAAAGGCGATAGCGGCGTTTAAGGAACTGATCACTGCCGGATTATTACTCGAAAAAAGACAGGGGCGCGGCTTTCCGAACAGACTGTTTGTGCTTAAATGCGAATTAGAGGACAGCGACGCCGGTGACTTCGGCAGCTCTTTCGATAACCCCGAAACAGACGAAAAAGAACCCGAAAACCCGCAGGATACGCAGATGTGCGAAAACGGCATATCTAAAGCTGACGAATCGGCATGTCTTAATATTCCGGATACACAGCCCAAGACATTCCAAAACGGCACATCAAGAACTGCCGTTTTAACATATCAAGAAGTGCCGAAACGGCAGTCAATCCAAACGAATAATAATTATATTAAAAATATCTATACTGAGTGTAATCAATCGACCGATCCGGCGCTGGCGGAAATTTTACAAAACTGCGAATTAAAAAGCTTTGAAAGTAAAACAGCGCAAATGTTGGAGAGCGCTGTCAGAGTGCTTTACTACAAGCAGAGCATTAAGCTGTCCGGCGCTGTGC
>OGOZ01000579.1_pt1 | contig 24416 bp, 22 predicted proteins | sample 1552801 | NCBI WGS metagenome assembly OGOZ01 (sample SAMEA2580196, study PRJEB22360) | human gut metagenome | biome: human gut; feature: human-associated habitat; material: faeces | place: Denmark | collected 2008/2010 | reverse complement strand
CGCCCACCGCCGCGATATCGGAGGCGAGGAGGTTCATCATGCCGGTCGTGGGGGACTGCATGATGTAGGAGACGATGAGAAGGCTGCCCATCGTGATGAGCACGGGGAGAACATTGCCGACGGTCCTGGAGCAGACCGCGCGGTACTGCTTCGCACTCACGCCGAGCGTTGCCGCACCGAGCATACCGCACACGAGGATGACGACGTCCACCCAGAAGATGTAGCCGAACGTACACATGACGGCGAAGCCGTTGGGCACGACCGCCGGGAAGCCGTAGCGCACGAGCGGGAGCAGCACGAGCATATAGATGTAAGGCGACATGGCGCGGAACGCGCTGTATTTGCGCTGCTGCGCGGCGGCGTGGTGGCGAAACTTCTCCGGTGTCTTGACGCCGACGAGCTTGACGTAGGCGAGCGAGAGAAGCATGGAGATGAGGCCCGTGCCCATCGAGGTGACCTCCGCGCCGACGAAGTTGGAGAGGAGGAACATCACCGTGCAGGTGGAGACGCCGGCGAAGCAGAGATAGGGAACCGCGCCCTTGAAGCCCTTTTTGCCGAAGACCATGCCGACCATGATGAACGGAATGATGAGCACGCCGAACATGTGGAAGCGGCCGACCATCGCCGCGTTGAGCGAAACGGGGGTCCCGCGTCCACGAGCGCCGCGCCGCCGTTGATGGTCGTCAGCCCCGCGCCGCCCCAGGAGGCGGGCGTCGCGTCGCCGAGCAGGGCGACGGCGATGGAGGTGACGGGATCAAAGCCGAGGGCCACGAGGAAGGGCGCCGCGATGGCGGCAGGAGCGCCCGCGCCGGCCGCGCCCTCGAGAAAGATGGGGAGCATCATGCCGATGACGATGAGCTGCACGCGGCGGTCATCGCTGATGCGGGCAATGGTGGACTTGACGTCGTCAATGGCGCCGGTCTCGCGCAGCAGGTTCAGAATGGTGAACGCGCCGAAGACCATGAGCACGATCTTGAGACCCTCTTTGATGCCCTTCCAGACCAGGGGATCGAGGGTCTTGACGTTGTCGGCAAAGCTGGCGCCGGTGACGTTGAAGTAGGTGAAAGCCAGGATCAGCGTCCAGACAAGGGCGATGGGGGAGACCCTTTTGGCGGACTGCTTGAAGCCTAAAATACCGACGAGGACAACAAGAATGGGGCTGAGCGCCATGACAAAATTTACGAAGTCCATGGGAGTTTTCTCGCTTTCTGTGAAATGATATTCTATTTCCGCTCCTTCGCCGGCCGAACGAAAAATTGAAAAACAGGAGATTGCCGGCGGTGTTGCGTAACTGGGGAGCAACCTATACAATAAAGGCGATGTAGAAGAATTTTATAATCATAATTAGGGGAGAAGTCATAAATGCACTTTGTAGAAGCGAAGGGAATACTTTCTGCCGGTAATGGAATGAATATTTACAGGGGATGTTCTCATGGCTGCATTTACTGTGACAGCCGGAGTAAATGTTATGGATTTACACATGAATTTGAAGATATTGAGATTAAAAAGAATGCACCGGAGCTTTTGGAAAGGGCATTAAGATCCAAGCGTAAAAAATGTATGATAGGCACGGGAGCTATGTGTGATCCATATCTGCATCTGGAAACGGAATTGCAGCTTACACGCAAGTGTCTTGAATTAATTGATCAATATGAGTATGGAGTGGCAATCCAGACGAAATCGACAGGGATTCTGAGAGATATGGATTTATTGCAATCCATCAACCATAAGTCTAAGGCTGTTGTCCAAATGACAATGACCACTTATGATGAAGCATTATGTAAAAGGATAGAGCCAAATGTCGCAACGACAAGAGAACGGTTTGAAGCACTTATGCAGTTTAAGAAAGCAGGAATCCCGACTGTTGTGTGGCTATCTCCGATTCTGCCTTTCATTAATGATACGGAAGAAAATATAAACGGAATTCTTAATTACTGTGTCAGAGCCGGTGTGAAAGGGATTATCTGTTTTGGCATGGGAGTTACAATGCGGGATGGTGACCGGGAATATTTTTACAAGGCTTTGGATGAACATTTTCCGGGATTGAAGCAGCGGTATATCAGAACTTATGGCAATGCGTATGAACTTCCGAGTCCACATAATGACCGGCTTATGGAAATTTTTACAGATGTCTGTCGGGAAAATGGGATCATGTATAAAGTGGAGGACTGCTTTTCCTATTTGCATGAGTATCCGGATAAATATGAACAGATGACGTTTTTGAATTTGATTTAGGTGCGAAAATGAAGATCAGCTACAAACGACTTACAGAAAATGAATTAGATTGTTTTATTATGATGAGAATTAACCAACTCCGGGAAGAGGGTGCCAGGGAAAATATTGATTTGGCACCGGAACTAAAGGATTACTATATACGGCACATGGCAGATGGAACTTTTGTGTCATGGCTGGCCTTGGATGCAAATAAGATAATAGCAACGAGCGGAATGTCATTCGTGGAAAAGCCTCCTTATTTTGGATGCCCCAGCGGGAGAATTGGATTATTGTCCAGTATGTATACAGATCCTGATTATAGAAGAAAAGGAATTGCAAGGGAGCTGCTGGCCCGTGTGATAAAAGATGCCCAGGAATATGGATGTGGAACAGTGCAGATTACCGCATCGGATATGGGAGTTAAACTGTATTCCGATTTTGGATTTGAGCATAATGAAAACTTTATGCAGTATAAGCTTTAAGTTAAGGCGAGGATATTGCACCCCGCCTTTTGTGTTTTTTACACTTATAGGATTAAGAATTCTTATGATTTGCACTTGTCAAATTCAGGATTGAACTGATAGAAATTCTGTGAATCCAGTTTATCCTGAACGATCCGGAGAGCTTCTCCAAAGCGCTGGAAGTGGACAACCTCTCTGGCACGCAGGAATTTAATCGGTTCGCATACATCCGGGTCATCACGGACGAGACGCAGAATATTATCATACGTGGAGCGGGCTTTCTGCTCCGCAGCCATATTCTCGAAGAGGTCGGTAATCGCATCCCCTTTTGACTGGAACTCACAACTGTTAAAAGGGATACCTCCGGCTGCCATCGGCCATACACCAACCGTATGATCCACATAGTAATTTGCAAATCCGGACTCTTCAATTTCTTCCATAGAAAGGTTTCTGGTAAGCTGATGAACAATGGTGGAAACCATCTCGAGATGGGCCAGCTCCTCTGTGCCGATATCCGTCAGAATGGCGGCAACCTCACGATAAGGCATGGAATAGCGCTGGGACAGATAGCGCATGGACGCGCCGAGCTCTCCGTCAGGACCTCCGTACTGGCTCATGATGGCCTGTGCAAGTGTTGCATTTGGATTTTTGATATTAACAGGGAATTGTAACCGTTTTTCATATTTCCACATAGCTTAACATTCTCCTTCCCATGGCCATGGCTGTAAAGCCCATTTCCATTCATCGTGTTTACTTGCATCAATATCCTGAATGCTCAAAGGACCATACTTTGCAGCATATTCCTTCATAGCCTGATTTTTCATCCTCACATAATGCCTGGTATATTCGATCGCATCGCGGTCAGTCGGATGTGTGTCCAGATATTCATTCATTTCGACAATCACGAAATCCATGATATCAATGTTGTGAAGGAGACGGCTCTGTTCAGAATTAAAATTGGTCATTTCACGCATCTCCTTCCCTTGAAAGGTTTTTCAAGCTCAGGGAAAATCGTTCCTGCTTTAAATGCTTCCTCGAGGTTTTCAAAAACGTTAGTCAGATGCTGCCAGGGAACGTATGCCATCGCAACCGGAAATTTATCAATATATTCACTTTTAAAACGATCCTGCATAATACTCCTTGTATGCTGTTTTTATTACTATATTCTATGAATTTATGCAGGATTGGTGTTGGAAGTTTGTAGATTTATGGAAAGGATGGAAATAAGTAGTAATTGCAATTGAGAAGATGAATGAAATATAATATAATTTAATTATAAAATTTTGAAGTTATGGAGGTAACTTATGGAGAAATTAACAAAAGAAGCTGAAGAAATATTAATTGAGCGATTTGGAAAAGACAGTATTATTGCGTTGGCAACAACTATAGATGAAATTCCTTATGTTCGTAATGTAAATGCTTTTTATGCTGATGGTGCATTTTATGTGCTTACATATGGATTATCAAACAAAATGAAGCAGATCGAAGCTAATCCTATTGTAGCACTTGCTGGTGACTGGTTTACCGCACATGGAAAAGGAATTAACTTAGGGTATTTCGGGAAAGAAGAAAATAAAGATATTGCAAATAAGATGCGAGTGGCATTTTCTGAGTGGATTGATAATGGACATAATAATTTTAATGATGTTAATACATGTATTTTGCGTATTGACTTAATAGATGGATTATTGCTTTCACATGGAACACGATATGAAATTGATTTTTCTAAGTAATCATAAAATTCAATTGTGCAAACAATTTAAGGGTTCCATTATCTGTTATAATTTATTATTAAATTTTGGAAAACCATTATAAAAACTACCTTTTCTGTATGCGTGTTTTCCCTTATGTGTTCCTTTGGGGTATATCATTGCACAGAAATTTACGAACCCTCATAAGGGTAAAAATATAGGAAGCAAAATTGGAGCGTATTTGATATTACAAACTATGGAATGAAAAATTTAATAAAATAAAAATGAAGGAGATGTGAAAAATGAGCTTATATATTGAACCTTTTACGTTTAATGATTCTGACATTGAAGGATTAAAAATAATCAGTGCAAAGATGTCAACTGATGATCGTGGAACTGTTCGTGAATTGTTTCGTGGCAGCATATATTGTGAAGTTCTTCCAGAGACAGTGACCGGATGGAAACAGATTAATTTAACCAGAACGAAGAAGGGGGCTGTTCGTGGGCTTCATGGAGAGGCAATGTCTAAGCTGGTTACTGTGGCTTATGGTTCTGTTTTAGGTGCATATGTTGATACAAGACCGGAAAGTAAAACTTTCGGAGCCGTTCAGACTGTACATATAACACCGGGGGTTCAGGTATTTGTCCCTCAGGGAGTATGTAACGGTTTTCAGGCACTGGAAGATACCGAATATCTATATTTCTTTGATAATGAATGGACTCCGGGAATGCCTGGTACAGCACTTTGTCCGTTGGATCCAGAACTTGGTATCGAGTGGCCGATCACTATCGATATTAGTAATCTTAATCAGATTTCTGAGAAGGATTCTAAAGCTCCAACACTTAAGGAACTTTGTAATATTTTGGGTATGAATTAAACAAGCAATACTCAGCGTACAATCGGAAATTTGTGCGAAGGGTGTATTTCACTCTGCAAGGCACAAATGAGATATTAGCCGAAAGGAAGGATATGATAAAAAATATTTATAAAAAAAATAGTGGCAAATTGATACTTAGTTTGATTCCAGTGGTAATTGTAGGTATTATGGCACCCTTACGTTCCTATATAATGCAACTTTTGATTGATTCAGCAAATTATAGAGAGTTATTACAAATGTGCCTTCTTTCAGTTGTTTTTAGTATTGGGGTATTTATTTTTGAGTGGATAAGTAAGAAGAGTCAAGCCGTCGTTGTGCGAGATATCGAAAAAGATTTGCGAAATCAAGTAATGAATAAACTGTTTTATATTTCTGCAAATCAATTTGAAGAAAAGGGATTGGCATACTATCTTTCTAAATTTACTACAGACATAAAGATTATATTAGATGATGGCATTAATAATATATATGGCATGATTATGCAGGTTGTTTTTGTAGTTGTAGCTGTTATTTACCTAATCTATGTAGAACCATTTATTCTGTTAATTGTAGCGATAGTTAGTATTGTACAATTTGTGGTGCCGAATATATTAAAAAAGAAAATCAGCTCTGCAAGAAAAGAGCATACAGAAGCATTAGAGGTTTATCTGGATGGAGTAAAAAACGATTTGGGTGGTCATAAAGTTATAAGAAACTATAATGCGGTGAAACAGATTTTATGGAAACAGGAAAAGTTGAGTGACTATGTATGCAGAAAAAATGAACATTCTGCTAAAACATTATATTGGGCACAAGCGTTAGCCTCTTTTGTAAACAATGGGGCTTTCCTAATTGTTGTGGGGAGTTGCATGTTCTTTGTTGCTGCGGGCAGAATTACGGTTGGTGAAGTAGTGGCAATTACAAATATGATGAATTTTGTTTTGACTCCATGTAAAGCCATTGCCAATGGAATGATTCAGTTAAAAGCAATGTCGAAGGTTAAAGCTGAATTGGAAGCATTGATGGACCAGGGAAGTGAAAACGATAATAAGGAGAGTATAGAAGAAAATATACAAGAAATATGTTTGGACAATGTTGTTCAAAAAGTTAGCGAAAGTTTTTTGTTGGATAAACTGACAATAACATTTGAGAAAGGAAAGAAATATGCAATTGTTGGTAAAAGTGGAAGTGGAAAATCAAGCATCATAAGATTACTTACCGAATATGGAGAGAATTATACAGGGCATGTCCTGGTTAATGGGAAAGAACTGTCAAAAGTTAACAAGGAAAGTATCATGCATGTAAGTCCGGTTTGTTACCAACAGACTTATATATTTCATGATACAATTTTTAATAATGTAGCCTTATATCAGGATTATTGCAAAGACGAAGTTATAGTTGCATTACAAAAGGCAGGCATTTATGATACAATTAAGCTGCTTCCTAATGATGTAGATGAAATAATACAAGAAAACGGAAAAAATTTCTCGGGTGGTGAATTACAAAGAATTGCATTGGCGAGGTTGTTTTTAAGAGATAAGAGGATGACTTTTCTTGATGAAATAACATCTGGACTAGACAATGCAACAGCTTATGAAATTGAAAAGCGACTACTTAATGAAGATATGACTATTATAAATATAACACATCGATATAATAAAGAACTTATGCAAAAATATAACGAGATTATTGTTATGGATGCTGGTAGAATTGTGGAAAGAGGGTCGTTTGATGAACTGATAAAGAGAAAAGGAGAGTTTTTCCATCTATACAAAATCTTAAATGAAGGAAAGTAGACAGCCTTTGGCAATTGTAGAGAATAAATGTAATATATAAAGCGTCAAACCATACGCTAGGCGCTAAAATAAACGCCGCTGGTTTTATGAGCGGCGTGGTTTTCTGCATTCAGCCGGTAGACTTTCTGACCATGGCATTAAGTAATCCAACTTTGCAGGATCTATATTTCCTTTTTCATCACAGTGCTTTGGCAACTCTGTGAGTATATATCTGAAGTAATAATACGGGCGAAGTGAGTATTCCGGCTCCTAAGGAAACCACCATTCCGGTGGTGGAAACCTTTATCATAAATCCTTTAGAATGTAATCATTCACCGATAGGTGTAAATACATTCAAAGGAGGTCATGACTATGACCAAGTATCGAGAGATTCTCAGACTTAGTGGTCTGGGACTCAGTCAGCAGAACATTGCCGACAGCTGTAATGTCTCCAAGAAGACGGTCAATCGCGTTTTAAGGCGTGCTAAGGAATTAGATATTTCCTGGCCACTTGATGAAAGCGATACCGATGCTGTACTTGCAGAAAAGTTTTTCCCTTCTGCAAATCAAGTCACATCCAATAAAAGGATGCCTGACTACGCTTACATCCACAAGAAACTGCTCCGCAACGGAGTCAGCAAAAAGCTTCTGTGGACAGAATACATGGAGGACTGCCGTGCTAACGGTGAGGAACCGCTCATGTATTCCCAATTCTGCTATCACATCCAGCAGGATGAGCAGAAACGACGTGCTACTATGCATATCAATCGCAAACCCGGCGAACAGGTTGAAGTAGACTGGGCAGGGGATCCTGCAACAATCATTGACCTAGATACCGGAGAAATCATCAAAGCCTATATATTTGTCGGCGTGATGACCTATAGCCAGTATGCATATGTGGAAGCATGTTTGGATATGAAGCAGAAATCATGGATTAATGCTCATGTTCATATGTACGAATATTTTGGCGGTGTTGCCAGAATCCTCGTACCTGATAACTGCTAATGTAAAGCTTCACATTAGCAGTTATCGCATACAACCAGTGCCGGTACACCTCCAAAGTAATCAAGAGCATGATTATTGACTTCGATCAACTGCGGTTCTTTTGTTGAAAGCATTCCTTCTGCATAGATGTATTGTGAGTATGGAAGGATAGCCACAAATACAACAATCGTCATGAACTCGCCGGTAAGCGGTTCAGTCATGGTAAATGTCTAGCCGGCAAAATCGACCTCCATCTTTTGAGCAATAACAGCATCGAAGTGTGCGGTTTCATAGTTCTCTTCGCACCACCTGTTGTAAAGCTCACAGTATTGGCTGTACTGGTAGAAGCGAGAGCCTTTTTCTTCACACTTTTTCTTATAACGATTCCATAAGAACATAAGCGTCATGTTCTTTCTTGTCGCCATAAGTTTTGCAGCTTCCTCATAATCGGGCAGTTCGATGTTTTCATTTCGACCACCTGATTCCGGCACAGAACCATACACTTTCATGGCTATGCCATAGTTTGTGATTCCTGTAGGAAGTGGGTACTGTAAATCCTCACATTTCTTGAAGGCTCGTAGGAAGTCATTACCCCCGGATTTGCTGAATCCTGCCTGACGGGCTATTTCGCTTCCTGACATTGACATTGCGTAATGTTTGATAATGATGTCCTTGTAATCTAGCTGCATACATTATCCTTAAAATGATGTATTTACCATCGCTCTGATGGCTACCATCATTATAAGGGAAGGAATCATTCAAACATGGCATTAACCGACCATTTAGAAACGGAATGCGACCGTTTTGCTCCGCAAACCCGGCCGTTTAGCTTCGCAATATGCATCGTTCGCAATTACCTATTCTATTATGATTTAACGACATATTTTTATCCTTATCTTTTTGTAGTGAAAGGTCGATTTGACAGACTACCTAGCAAAAGCTGAGGATAAAAATATCGTGAGGATAAATCCACAGTCAATGTAGATATTCTCTGCAACCGTGATATCGCCTAGCACTGACTGTATGGTCTGCTGGCTGGAACCTTCACTGATTTCAACAGTAGTACTATTTAAGCGGATAATGACAGCCGCCAGTATGCCGGCGACAGGCGGTTGTACTTCAATCTTTTGAAAGCAACCGGCTTTACGCCCGATACTGGAACAGAAAATGATTCAATTTAGGTTTCGGTAATAAGTCTGCTCACAGATGTCATTTCGACTACTGATCAGACATACTGGATATATAAAAGAAAAGCATGAAGAAATACCCAAACAAAGAGGGAGCATTGGGCATATAAGCGGAAAATGATGAAGCGTACCCTGTCACAGGAAAAACATTGGGTATGCCAGAGAAAAACCACGATGCGTACCCAGTCACAGAGAAATCATTGGGTGTGCAGGGCATAATTTCCTTTAATATACCCAGTCAGTCCTGAAGCTGTGGGTACAGGGATTTAATTATTAAGAAAATACCCGGTGAAGCAAAATCAAGGAATCAGGAATGCAGCAAGAAAATCAGATTTATACCTTGATTTCCGACCGTGTTTGTGTAAGAATATACAAATGGAAAGTATGCAATACTGGTAATGCAGGAAGCGATCCATATTAGAAATGATTTATAATTTTTATAATTTATAGAATACAAGAGAACAAGAAGTAACCTATAGAATCAGAGTAATCGTAATATATTAATAAATTTATAGACTTAAAAGAAAATAAGAGGTTTGAGTATGAGAGGAATCGATACCCAGGTACGCAAAAACCGCAGACGTATTTTTAAAGAAGTAGCGTCTCTTGCGTATCATTCAGAGAATCTGAAGGATGACATTGAGGCACTGCCTTATAAAATTGTAGATTATGATGAATCCGAGTATCAGAGCATTTACAGGGAGCGGGCAATTGTCCGTGAGAGTATCCGTCTTGCAATGGGATTATCCTTGAGACCGGAGAACGCTCCGGTTCATCTGACACAGGGGTTGGAAGAAAGTAATATTGATGAAAAGTATTATGAGCCGCCTCTCATGCAGGTCATTCCATCTGCATGTAATGCCTGCCCGGTTAATTGTTATATGGTTACGGACAAGTGTATGGGCTGTGTGGCACATCCTTGTCGTGAGGTGTGTCCAAGAGGTGCCATTTCCATGAAGAATGGCAAATCTGTTATTGATCAGGAGAAGTGCATTAAGTGTGGTAAATGTAAGGCAATCTGTCCTTACGATGCAATTTCCCATCAGGTAAGACCCTGCCTTGACCACTGTGGCGTGAATGCAATTAAGAGTGATGATAAGGGACGGGCTGTGATTGACCCGGATCTGTGTGTATCCTGCGGTCAGTGTATGGTAAGCTGTCCGTTTGGCGCGATCGCAGATAAATCCCAGATCTTCCAGCTGATCCGTGCAATGCAGTCCGGCCGGAAGATTATTGCACAGGTGGCCCCTGCTTTTGTTGGTCAGTTTGGACCGAAGGTAACACCGGATATGATTAAAACAGCACTGAAGGAGCTGGGCTTTTATGATGTATATGAAACCGCTATCGGTGCGGATATGGGCGCGATGGCAGAAGCAGAGAACTATGTGAAGGAGGTTGCAACAGGAGAGCTTCCGTTCCTTCTGACTTCCTGTTGCCCTTCCTGGTCCATGCTTGCGAAGAAGTTCTTCCCGGAAACGATTGATAAGATTTCGAATGAGCTGACGCCCATGGTAGCAACCGCACGGAAGATCAAGGAAGATCATCCGGATGCCAGCGTGGTATTTATCGGACCCTGTGCATCGAAGAAGCTGGAGGCATCCAGAAGAACCGTCCGTTCTGATGTGGATTTTGTAATTACCTTTGAGGAATTAGCAGGTATGTTTGAAGCAAAGGGACTTCTTCCGGAAGCGGTAGAAGCACATGACCATATGAACGATGCAACCTCAGCGGGACGTGGTTATGGTGTTGCCGGTGGTGTTGCAAGTGCAATCGAAAGCTGTATCCGTGAGTACTATCCGGATGTGGAAGTGCACATTGAACATGCAGAAAGCCTTACCGAATGTAAGAAGATGCTGATGCTTGCCAAGGCAGGAAAGAAGAACGGATGCCTGATTGAGGGTATGGCATGCCCCGGTGGATGTGTTGCCGGCGCGGGAACCAATATTCCGATTCCGCAGGCAGTTAAGGAAGTGACCTCCTTCAAGAATGCGGCCGAGGAGAAGCTGCCCTCCAGGGAAGATTAAGAAAGTCATTGACATCCATATACTGCATTGTGAAAAGGCATTTACTCATAGAAAGTAATTTTGTATAGTTTTGAGCAGTAAAAATAAATGCAGCAGTCTCATACAATCAGGAAGAGCCGGTTGCTCAAACTATGAAAATGATCAAAAAATAGTTAAAATAATATAAAATAACACAACAGATTAGATGGCGTGAAATATTCAGGATTTGAAGTGTTTGAAGTTATGCATCACGCTGGAAAGAAGAGGAAACAGGGAAATGACGAAAATCAGAACAAGATTTGCACCCAGTCCGACAGGGAGAATGCATGTTGGAAATTTACGTTCTGCATTGTATGAGTTTTTGATTGCAAAGCATGACGGTGGAGATTTTATGCTCCGTATCGAGGATACCGACCAGGAGCGTTTTGTAGAGGGTGCAGTCGACATCATTTATGATACGCTTGCAAAGGCAGGACTCAGTCATGATGAAGGTCCGGACAAGGATGGGGGCTATGGCCCTTATGTACAGAGTGAGCGTATGAAGACCGGCATTTATATGAAGTATGCCAAAGAGCTCATCGATAAGGGAGAAGCGTATTACTGTTTCTGTGACAAGGAACGTCTTTCTACCTTAAAGACCGAGGTCGTAGAGGGCAAGGAAATCATGATTTATGATAAACACTGTCTGCATTTGAGCAAGGAAGAAATCGAAAAGAATCTGGCAGAGGAAAAGCCGTTTGTCATCCGTCAGAACATTCCCACCGAAGGAACGACTACATTCCATGATGAACTGTATGGAGATATTACCGTAGAGAATGCGGAACTTGATGACATGATTCTGATTAAGTCTGACGGTTATCCAACCTATAACTTTGCAAACGTAGTAGATGACCATACCATGAATATTACCCATGTGGTACGTGGTAACGAATACCTGTCTTCCTCACCGAAGTATCAGCGTCTGTATGATGCGTTTGGCTGGGAGTCACCGGTATACATTCATCTGCCACTAATTACCGATGAAAATCATAAGAAGCTTTCCAAGAGAAGCGGACATTCTTCCTTTGAGGATCTGTTGGAGCAGGGATTCCTTCCGGAGGCTGTTGTAAATTATATCGCATTACTTGGCTGGAGTCCGGAAGACAACCGCGAGATCTTTTCACTGGATGAGCTGATTAAGGAATTTGACTATCACAGAATTAATAAATCTCCTTCCGTTTTTGACTATATGAAGCTGAAATGGATGAATGGAGAATACATTAAGGCCATGGACGATGATAAGTTCTTTGAAATGGCAGAGCCGTATTTAAAGAGCACCATTACGAAAAATATGGATCTTCACAAAATCGCAGACATGGTAAAAACGAGAATTGAAGTATTCCCGGATATTCCGGATCTCATTGATTTCTTTGAAACGCTGCCGGAATATGATCCGTCCATGTATGAGCATAAGAAGATGAAGACCAACAAGGAAACTTCTCTTGATGTGCTTCGCAAATTGCTTCCTGTTTTTGAACAGCAGGAGGATTACAGTAACGATGCGCTTTATCAGCTTCTGACCGGCTTTGCGGCTGAGAATGAATACAAGAACGGCTATGTACTTTGGCCGGTTCGTACCGCAGTATCCGGCAAGCAGATGACTCCGGCAGGCGCAACAGAAATTATGGAGCTTCTTGGTAAAGAAGAGTCCCTTGCACGTATCAGGAAGGGAATTGAGCTTCTTGAGAACTCCTGATGAAAAGCAGTTAAAGGCAATCACCCACGATTCCGGACCGGCACTTGTACTGGCTGGTCCGGGAAGTGGTAAGACCTTTACGATTGTCAGTCATATTCAATATCTGATTCGCAATAAGAAGATTCCACCGGAAGAAATTCTTGTTGTGACCTTTTCCAAAGCAGCTGCCATAGAGATGCAGATGCGGTATCTGGAATCTGCGGATTCCAGTCCTTTCACAAATCCTGTCCGGTTTGGAACATTTCACAGTCTTGGTTATCAGATTTTAAGATCCACAGGTCAATTCCGAAATTTTTCATTGATTACAGATAAGCAGAAGTATCATTTCCTGGAGGTTATTCTGAAAAACGAAGGGCTTTCCTCTTTATGTACCCATGATCAGGAAGCAATTCTTTTAAATGCCCTTGCAGCAAGAAAAGCAGGAGGTATAGAGAAGACATCATTGGAATTACTGGATGTGGAGACACCGGAATTTGATGCAGAAAAGCTGTTTGCCCTGTATCAGAGTGATCTGGAAGAACGGAGACTGTTGGATTATGATGATCTGATTCTGAAATGTATTGAAATGCTAAAAAAATCACCGGCGGTTTTGGAACGGTATCAGCAGCTTTTTACCCATATTCTGGTGGATGAATTTCAGGATATCAATGCTTCCCAGTACGAATTGATTACGATGCTGGCACTTCCACAGCGGGAGCTGTTCGTGGTCGGGGATGATGACCAGTCCATCTATGGATTCCGTGGATCGAAACCGGAATTTATGAGGGAATTTCTTCAGCAGTACACAGATGTGAAGCGTTATGAACTTACCGCGAACTACCGCAGTGGGGAACGGATTGTTGCACTTGGCCGGAAGATTATTGAACAGAATAAAGAACGTTTCCCAAAAGAATTTCTCCCAAAGAAAAAAGGCGGTGAAGTCTCTTTTCAGCATCTGAATACCAGACGGGAAGAGGAAGAGCTTCTGGTGCAGGATATCCAAAGAAATTCGATGGAATGTCTGGATCAGACGGCGATTATTGTAAGAACAAATCTGGAGGCCAGACAGTATGAGGCGCTTTTGAAAGGAAAACAATTTCCGGTTGCCGGAAGTGTAAAGAAGGAACAGGGAGTCTTTCAATCGGAAATAGCAGAGGATCTGTATGCGTTCTTAAGGTTTCTGTATGAAGGAGGACACCGGAAGGATTTCATGCGCATTATGGATAAGCTGGAACCGGATCTTACGAGAAAGGCGCTTGTCTCAGAAATTGTAAGTGAAGAGGAGCTTATGTGTTATTACAGGAATAACGTTGAGATGCGGGGACAGATCCGGAAGCTGTTTTCAAAGCTTGCACTTGCCGGACGGCTGCAGACGCATCTGGCTATCCGGTTGTTTCGGAATGAAATCGGATATGACTCTTATCTGAAAAAGAAAAGCAGAAGCTATGTGGAATACGAAGATAAGAAGAAAATGGCACAGACCGTTCAGGAAGTGTTTGCGTCCTACCAAAGGACAAAACCGTTAGATGAATTTATCCTGCAATGTCAGGAAAAGGAAAATAAAAGCCCGATAGCAGAGCAGAGAAAGGGAATCCATGTAATAACCATGCATGCTTCAAAGGGACTGGAATTTCAGCATGTATATCTGCCGGATCTGAATGAAGGGATTATTCCACCGAAGGGTGTTGTTGATGCAAAGCAGATTGAGGAAGAACGAAGGCTCCTGTACGTTGCTGTAACAAGAGCCCGTGAAAAATTGTTCTTATATGAAACCAGAGAGCGCAACCGTAAGGTGACACGGTTTCTTGTTTTATAGGAATTCCTGCGGAATTTCCCATAAAACAAGGAGCACCGCGGGGATCGCTCTGCGGGCAATAGGAAGATGAATTACTGCTCCGTGATTTCATCAAACTCCTGGGTGTCCAGAAACTCATCGAATGCATCGGCAACCGCTTCGTATTCGTCATCATCATCGATATAATCAAGCACCGGTTCTTCGTTCGGATCGTCCTCGTTTTCAGAGTAACGATAGAACCAGACTTCTCCATCCTCGTTCTCTCCGTTCTCATCAAGAGGGAGCAGGACGATGTAATCCTGATTATTTACGGTTAAGATGGTCACAATGGCACATTCTACAGAGGATCCGTCTTCCAGATCCAGAGTGACGGTCATTTCTTCATCGTTGCTTTCGGGCTGTTCAAAGGTCTGACTCATGTAATTTCTCCTTTCGGTTTTTTTCTTTATTTTACAAGGCTTTGAGGTGATCTGCAAGAGTCTTCTAAGAAGTTTTTTACACAGGGAACGGGATTTGTGTTAGACTATACATAACTTCATGAGCAAAACTTAAGCTGTGAAACAGCGGTTTTGCGAATGGATTTATGTATAGTTCATAAATGGCTAAAATCAGGAGGGAAAGCATGAGTAGTCTTGCTGTGACATATTTTAAACCGTATCAACCCGGAATTGAAAGAATCGTTTCGGGCTTTCGGTTTGCCCTGGTCAATAAGAAGAACGGCTGCGAAAGTGGAATCCTTCTTTATGATGATAAGAAACGGGAACAGCGGATCCCTTTAAGTGAAACGGGACGCAAGGGAGAACTGTTTGGCGTGGAGATCCGGGGAGAGGATCTGAATCAGCTTACCTATAATTTCTATGACGGGGATGAGGTTTATACCGATCCGTACGCACAGGGCGTTATGGGATTGGAGCATTTTGGAGGAAAAAATGCCAAAGAGCGAATGACCTATGGCATTTTGAAAAAGCAGGATTTTGACTGGGAGGAGGATGTGAATCCGGAGACTCCCTTTGAGGATACAATTCTTTACGGGATTCATGTAAGAGCCTTTACAAAGCATAGGTCTTCGAATGTGGCACATCCCGGAACGTTTGAAGGAATCGTGGAGAAAATTCCTTATCTGAAGCAGCTTGGCATTACGGCGGTTGAACTGATGCCCTGTTATGAATTTGATGAAGCGAAGATCAAGCCTCTGTATTCTGACCGCCGTAAACCGGAGGAAGCAAAACAGAAGGAAGAGGAAGGAAAGAAGGAAACACAGGACCGGCGCTTAAACTGCTGGGGCTTCCAGAAGGGCTTTTACTTTGCACCGAAAGCATCTTATAGCGTAGGAGACCCGGGTGTCAGTTTTAAAACCATGGTCCGGGAACTGCATAAGGCAGGAATCGAAGTGATGATGCATTTTTATTTTCCGGAGGATATTCCACAGGGCTTTATGGTGGAGGTTCTGAAATTCTGGACGATGGAATATCATGTGGATGGATTCCGGATCAGTGGATTTCATCTTCCGGTGCGGATGCTTCTGGAAGAGCCGATTTTAAAACAGAGCAAGCTGTGGTTTTCTTATCTGCCGGAGGAGGATCTATCCTGTCTTGAGAAAGATTCCTTTAGACATGCAGTAGTGGACAATGGAAATTTCCGTAATGACATCCGCCGGTTTTTAAAGGGTGACGAGGGGCTTGTGAATGATTTTATCCGCTATCAGCGCCGGAATCCCAAGGAATATGCGGTGATGAATGCCGTGTGCGATTATGACGGCTTCAGCCTCATGGATCTGGTTTCCTATGACCGTAAGCACAATGAGGCCAATGGGGAAAATAATGCCGATGGAACCGACTATAATTACAGCTGGAACTGTGGCATTGAAGGAACAACCCGGAAGAAAAATGTACTGTCACTGCGTAAGAAGCAGATCAAGAATGCCATTGCTTTTCTGATGCTCAGTCAGGGAACTCCGTTCTTATTCAGTGGGGATGAGTTTGGCAACAGCCGCCTTGGAAATAACAATGCTTATTGTCAGGATAACGAAGTATTCTGGCTGCAATGGAAAGATAATACCCAGATGTTTCAGGAGCTTCTTTCCTTCACTCAAAGGATGATTGCGCTCCGGAAGCAGAATCCGATCATTCATATGAAAAAGGAACTGAAGGTTATGGATTCACTGGGCTGTGGTTATCCGGACATTTCCTATCACGGAGCCGAAGCATGGCGCCCGGATTTAAGTTTTGTGAGCCGCCTTGTGAATATTTTCCTTTGTGGAAAGTATGCGAATGAGGGCGATCCCTTCCTTTATCTTGCATATAATATGCATTGGGAGGCGCATAAGCTGGCACTTCCGAAGCTTCCGAAGACTCTTCGCTGGAAGAAAATCCTGTCAACCGGAGAAGCGATAGAAAATAAAGCGTTGAAGGAAGCGGACGGCGGGCAGGTGATTGAAAGCCGGAGCATTGCCGTATATCAGACAGAAAGCAGTAGTAAGTAACATGAACATCTGTAATATCTGGAAACATTTTAAAACGATCACATACCATAAGATTCTTGTGATGCAGGGCTGTTTTAAAATCGGTCTGTATAAGCAGGGACTTTTGCACGACCTGTCCAAATACAGTCCCTCGGAATTCTGGGTGGGCGTGAAATATTATCAGGGGACACAGAGCCCGAACAACGCAGAACGCGAGGCTATTGGCTATTCGAGTGCATGGCTTCATCATAAAGGAAGGAACAAGCATCATTACGAATACTGGCTGGATTATACCGCAACCGGGAAACGGGGCGAAATCGTACCGGTTCCCATGCCGGACCGTTACATTGCAGAGATGCTGGCAGATCGCATTGCGGCAAGCAAGGTCTACAGTGGGAAGAATTATACCGATGATGCACCGTTGAAGTATTACCTTAAGGGCAGCGAACATGCACCTCTTCATCCCTATACGCGGGAAATCTTAGAGCGGTTTCTTTACATGCTGGCAGAAAAGGGCGAGAAGGAAACCTTTGCCTATATAAGAACATTCCTGAAACAGAAGCATACTATGAAGTAGAACCGTTGTGGTAAAAGGAGTTATTCCTATTATGAATGGCAGCTGTTTACTGATTTTACTGATTTTGTGTGCGATGAACCGGTGCTGTGGAGAGTCTTCCTGCGAGAGCAGCAATTCCGGTTCCTGTGGCTGTGGAAACCAGAGTGTGATCCAGCCAAGAAGAGAGCGACAGGAGAATTCCCAGGGAGATTGCAGGAGAGAACAGGATTCCTGTGGCTGTGAAAACAGCCGGGATGAGAGAGCTTCTTCGGACTGCGGATGTCGGAAAGATCCGGAGCCGTGCTTTGAACAGGTAAGACCGTTTATGCCTTATCCGAATTCAGGCTGCGGGTGTGGAAAAAACTAAAATAAAAATTAAACATTGAAAGCGAGTCCTCCATTTGATAAAATACTATGATGGATATGTTATCATTTTATGGAGGCGGACATGAAAAAATTATTAGAACAAATCATTAAGTTTGGAATCGTAGGAGTGATCTGCTTTATCATTGATTTTGCAATCACTACGATTCCAACTTATTTTTTTGGACAGAACACGGTTTATATTTCGGCAGTATTCGGCTTTGTCATTTCCTGCATTGTCAATTATCTGTTGAGTATTAAGTATGTTTTTACCGAGAAAAAGGACATGGATAAGCGGAAGGAATTCATCGTATTTGTTGTTCTTTCGGCGGTTGGACTTGTGATTAACGAACTGATTATTTATCTGTGCCAGGATGTGATCTATGCAAATGTGGCATTCTTAAACGAGCTGATTCCGGATACCTTAATTGTACCGATCAGTAAGATCATTGCCACAGGAGTGGTTATGGTATACAACTTTATTTCCAGAAAAATCTTTCTGGAAGGGAAAAAGACAAAGAAAGAAGATATGCAGGCGTAAGACCTGTCTGAGGATAAAGAGTGAACGAACAACAAAGACAATTGGATTATATTGAAAAAGCAAAAGGCTATGTAGAGGCTCTTTCGCAGCAGCTTGGACGGAAAGCGACCTGCTGTGTAACAACCTTTGGCTGTCAGATGAACGCCAAGGATTCCGAGAAGCTGGCCGGAATTTTGGAAAGTGCCGGATTTGAACTCGTTGAAGATGAGGATGCGGATTTTGTGATTTACAACACCTGTACGGTCCGTGACAATGCCAATCAGCGTGTCTATGGAAGACTGGGACATTTAAACAGCCTTAAGAAGAAGTCTCCACATAAGAAGATCGCTCTGTGCGGCTGCATGATGCAGGAGCCTTCCGTGATTGAGAAAATCAAGAAGAGCTATTCCTTTGTGGATCTGATTTTCGGAACTCACAATATTTATAAGTTCCCGGAGCTTTTGGTTACGATGTTTGAGTCGGACCGCATGGTTATTGATATCTGGAAGGATACCGACCAGATCGTGGAAAACCTTCCGGTTGACCGAAAATATCCGTTTAAGTCCGGCATTAACATCATGTTTGGCTGCGACAATTTCTGCAGCTATTGTATCGTGCCTTATGTACGTGGCCGGGAAAAGAGCCGGGAGCCGAAGGACATCCTTCGTGAAATTGAAAACCTCGTAGCAGACGGCGTGGTAGAAGTCATGTTGCTTGGACAGAATGTGAATTCCTATGGAAAGAATCTGGAGGATCCGATCAGCTTTGCGCAGCTCCTAAGGGAAGTAGAGAAGATTGAAGGCCTGCAGAGAATCCGCTTCATGACGTCCCATCCGAAGGATTTATCCGATGAACTGATTGAAGTTATGCGGGATTCGAAGAAGATCTGCCGTCACTTACATCTGCCGCTGCAGTCCGGATCCACGAAAATTCTGAAAGCGATGAACCGCAAGTATACGAAGGAAAGTTATCTGGCTCTCGTAGACAAAATCCGGAAGGAGATTCCGGACATGGCGATCACTACGGATATCATCGTTGGATTCCCGGGGGAAACCAGTGTCGATGTGGATGAAACCATTGACGTCATCAACAAGGTGAAGTATGACAATGCCTTTACCTTTATTTATTCGAAGAGAACCGGAACGCCTGCTGCCGCAATGGAAAACCAGGTGCCGGAGGAACAGGTAAAGAAGGACTTTGACCGGCTGCTTAAGGTGGTACAGGATACCGCAAGGGAGCGTGTGGCAAGACTGGAAGGACAGACGCTGGAAGCCCTTGTAGAAGAAGTGAACGAACAGGACGCTTCCCTTCTGACCGGGCGTTTATCCAATAATACAATCGTTCATTTTAAGGGAGATCCGTCCCTGATCGGAAGGATTGTTCCGGTTTGTTTAAAGGAATGTCACGGTTTTTATTACCTTGGTGAACTTGTGTAGGATTTTATGAGGTAAAGCGTTCGATATGCTGTTAACAAAGAGTGTCTGTGCTCTTATTCACAGACTGAGGAATGTACGGACGTACAAATGAGGAGATAGTTATGGAAAAATTGAAACCGAAGTTGTTTTCAGTAATGAAAACATACTCGAAAGAGCAATTCGTCAAGGACGTAATTGCCGGTATTATTGTTGCCATTATTGCGTTACCACTGTCTATTGCACTGGCACTTGCTTCCGGAGTGAATCCGGAGCGCGGACTTTATACCGCGATTGTTGCAGGCTTTATCATCGCCTTTTTAGGCGGAAGCCGTGTACAGATCTCCGGACCGACCGCCGCTTTTGCAACGATTGTTGCAGGAATTGTGGCATCTGATGGAATCGAAGGACTTGCTGTTGCGACCATTATGGCAGGAATTTTCCTGATTCTGATGGGTGTGCTCCGCTTAGGAGGACTGATCCGTTTTATTCCCTATACGATTACGACAGGATTTACGGCCGGAATTGCCGTAACGATTGCAATCGGACAGGTGAAGGATTTTCTGGGGCTTCAGTATGAACCGGGAGTATCCCCGATTGAAACCGTAGACAAGGTAAAAGAGGCAGATGTTATCATCTTTGCCGGAGGTATATCCCCGGCAGTGGAAGGTGAGGAAATGCATGTCAACATTCCCGGCTTCAAGGGAGGTGACCGCGAAACCATCGAACTTCCGTCTATCCAAAGCCGTCTGCTTGCCGAATTGAAGAAAGCCGGAAAGAAGATCGTATTCGTCAACTTCTCCGGTTCCGCTATCGCCCTGACTCCCGAATCGAAAACATGCGATGCTATCCTGCAAGCATGGTATCCCGGTCAGGCAGGTGGTACAGCCATTGCAAACGTTCTATTCGGAGATTATAATCCGGCAGGACGTCTTCCGGTGACTTTCTATAAGAGCACCAAGCAATTGCCGGACTTCGAGGACTACTCCATGAAAGGACGTACTTACCGCTATATGACGGAAAACCCGCTCTTCCCCTTTGGTCATGGGTTGAGTTACACGACTTTCCAATATGGAAACGCTTCTTTGAATACATCTGAAATCAAAGATGGGGAACAAGTTACTTTGACTATTCCTGTTAGCAACACGGGTAAATACGATGGTGAAGAAGTGGTACAGGTATATCTGCGCCATCCGGGCGATAAAGAAGGACCTTCACATGCACTCCGTGCCTTTAAACGTGTAGCGATAGCTAAAGGGGCAACAAATAATGTCACCATACCTTTGAGCAAAGAAAATTTTGAATGGTTTGATACAAGTACCAACACTATGCGTCCGATAGAAGGTGATTATGAAATTCTGTATGGCGGTACATCAGAACTGAAACAACTGAAATCAATTCCTGTCACTATTAAATAGCTCGCTTAACTCCTTTAAATTCACTAAAAACATTCCTTTATGAAGAATTTATTCTATCTCCTCCTCTGTCTCATCGCCGGAGCATCGTGCAGTCAGGCAGACCCGACAAAGCCCTGGGATAAAGGTGCCTTTGAGACACAGAAATACCGGAATCTCTTTGCCGAGATGGGTTATAAACAGGCAGACATTGACGCCAAACTCAAATCCGTCTTCGACGGTGTGTTCTACGGCCCTGACAAAGTATATTTTGAAGTAGGCGATTCTATGGCATATATCAGCGACGTCAAAAATCATGACGTCCGCACCGAAGGTATGTCCTACGGATTAATGATTGCCGTCCAGTTCGACCGTCAGGATATCTTCGACCGTCTCTGGCGATGGGGCACAAAGTACATGCAGCACCAGGATGGTCCATTGAAAGGTTACTTTGCCTGGAGTTGTGCAACGGACGGTACCCGTAACTCCCAAGGCCCCGCCTCCGACGGAGAGCTTTACTATGTAACCGCCCTCATCTTCGCTTCCAACCGTTGGGGAAATGACACCGGCATCAACTACCTTGCCGAAGCCCAGAATATCCTGAACTGTTCCATGGAGAAAGACGGCACAAACCGTGTAATGCCTTTCATCAATGTGGAGCATAAGCTCATCACTTTCGTTCCGGACATACATGGCGGACGTTTTACCGACCCGTCTTACCATGTACCCGCTTTTTACGAAGTATGGGCACGCTGGGCCAATGACGGCAGAGCTGACTTTTGGCGTGAATGCGCCGAACGCAGCCGCGAATATCTGCATAAAAGTATCCACCCCGTAACCGGACTAAACCCCGATTATAACAACTATGACGGCAGTTTGCTGGGCAACAACCGCATCATCGGCGATGCTTTCCGCTTTGACTCCTGGCGCGTACCGATGAACATCGCCTTAGATTACTCTTGGGCATGTGCCGACAAAGAGTGGCAACAGGAATACGGCAATAAAATCCAAAACTTCCTTTACAGCCAGGGTATTGATACCTTCGTAGATCAGTATAACGTAGACGGCACGCAAGTAAAAGACACCCTCCGGGCCGGAGAGCATAAGGCATTAAGACATTCTTTAGGTCTGGTTGCTACTTCCGCCGCCGCCTCACTGATGTGTACCCACGAGAAAAGCCGCGAGTTTGTAGATAAGTTGTGGAACGCAAAACATGAGCCGTATGAAGACGGATACTTCGATGCTTACTATGACGGATTGCTCCGCCTCTTCGCTTTCATGCATCTGAGCGGAAACTATAGAATCATATTCCCGGAAAAGTAAAGAATAAGTAACAAACAATTGCAATATACTTGTAGGGGTAACATTGCCCCTACAAGTATAATATAAACACACCATTACTACAGAAAGCGTTAAAAACTACCGAAAACACCCCTTACCACTACCATAGATATCAAGAATGAACAAATAGTTTTATTTTTTGGTGCTATACTACTACGATTTCAAAACAATCTTCACTACGTTTGTAATAAGTAAAAGTTACGCATAATGCAACTACTTATCACAATGCCACAGTCACTTTAATTAAAACTATATGAATAAACTGATTCTTTTGGTATGCACAGTTCTGATGGCTGGATGTACCGCAACTACAAAAGAAGAACTGACCGAATCCGGATTGAAGCGAAGCGATTTCCAGACAGAAGTCAATGGTGAGAAAACGGACTTGTTCGTTCTGAAGAACAAGAACAAGATGGAAGTGTGTGTCACTAATTTCGGAGGCCGCATCGTATCGGTCATGGTTCCCGACAAGGATGGAAACATGAAGGATGTGGTACTGGGCTTTGATTCCATACAGGACTACATCAAATATCCGTCTGATTTCGGAGCAAGTATCGGACGATATGCCAATCGTATTAACCAGGGACGCTTCACACTGGATGGTGTGGAATATCAATTGCCGCAGAATAACTACGGCCATTGCTTGCACGGCGGTCCGAAAGGTTTCCAGTATCGTGTGTACAAAGGGGTACAGAAGAGCGACCAGGAATTGCAACTGACTTATCTGGCAAAGGACGGAGAAGAAGGATTCCCCGGCAATCTGCAATGCACCGTTATCATGAAACTGACAGATGACAATGCCATCGATATACAATATGAAGCAGAAACGGATAAACCTACCATCGTCAACATGACCAACCATTCTTACTTCAACCTGGATGGTGATCCGTCTACGGATAACTCCGCTTACCTGCTGACACTGAATGCCGATAGTTATACTCCGGTAGACAGTACTTTCATGACAACCGGCGAAATAGTAACAGTAGAAGGGACTCCCATGGATTTCAGAAAGCCCACCGCTATCGGTGCCAATATCAACCAGGACTTTGAACAGTTGAAGAATGGCAACGGAATCGATCATAACTGGGTTTTGAATACTCAAGGAGATGTAAACAAGGTGTGTGCCACCCTTGAATCACCGACTACCGGCATCGTTCTGGATGTTTATACCAATGAACCCGGTATACAGGTATATTGCGGCAACTTCCTGGATGGAACTTTGACGGGCAAGAAGGGAATCGTTTATAACTTCCGTGCATCTGTCTGCTTGGAAACACAGAAGTATCCTGATACACCAAATAAGCCGGAATGGGCATCGGCGGTATTAAGACCGGGAGAAAAGTATCATAGCGAGTGTATTTATAAGTTCTCGGTACGTAAATAAAATCTGCCCTTTTTGACAAAAAAGAAAACAATATATTGCAAGAAATAATATATAGATTATTCTAAAATATTCCATGATATAAACAAGCCGCAGGCCAATGACACAAAGTCTCGCCTGCGGCTTTACCATCTACCTCAACTTAATAAAGGTAAACGATTTTATTGATCCTTCAAGGTTTTATCGATTTTATCCACATAAAAATCTATTCCATCCTATCACAGCCCCCATTTTAACAGAAAAGCATCGATATATTCCACAATAAACGCTTTTAAGTCCTACCCAATCCATCCATTAATCCGTATCT
>OGOZ01000578.1_pt1 | contig 24441 bp, 22 predicted proteins | sample 1552801 | NCBI WGS metagenome assembly OGOZ01 (sample SAMEA2580196, study PRJEB22360) | human gut metagenome | biome: human gut; feature: human-associated habitat; material: faeces | place: Denmark | collected 2008/2010 | reverse complement strand
AAAGGTCGAACTCTATGTTGTTTAGCATACTTACTTCCTCCACAAATTCCGATTTGTCGATATCTTATTATATCATAAATCTTCCCTTTTTTCAATGGTGAATTATACGGTCAAGCGCAGCGCCGGAAAGTCCACGCACTTCTTCACTGCTCGCATTACTTATTACCTTGACAAGCGACAAGTGAAGAATGAAAAAGTGAAACTCCCGCACTGATGTGCGGGAGTTTTGGGGTATCACTACAAAACCGATGCACACCGCACTTTTTTCAAAATCGATCCGTGGTTTTCGGTCAGTGGATAGACTGATCCCTTGGTGATGATGGAATATTAGTCTTACCCGCTATCTTCCGGAGACTTGACATCATGCCTGCAAACGAATCTATGTAATGAGCTTTACCAAGTCCGGTCTTCGCACAGATGATTCCACGCATATTCGAGCGATGCATAAGTGATTTCTATCCAACAATCCTTAAAATACGGCTTTTTGTCAACGCGTATATTGCACATTAGTATCGCATTGTTGTTGTCTTGATTATATCGGTACAAAAACTCTAATTTGCATTTTCCGCTGTTGATCTTGTCTGCGAGCTCTCCGATACTCCATTCCTTTCGTATCGTTTGTCCGAAAAGCGACTTTTCAAATACGTATATAGTTACGTCGTATTCGTCATCTATCAAGGTGTAGGTCACTTTTGCGGCATCCGTCCGAACGACCTTGTCAATATCGCTTGCAGGATGGTCGGGTAGCACCCAAAATCCGTCGGGAAAATCAAAGATCAGCTCTTTGTCTTGAAAATAAACGCGATCGGTAATGCAATCGTGCAACGAAAACATGTTTTCATCTCTGTCGCAATGCAAAAAGTTCACGCGCTCACCGCCTTTCTTTGTTTTATTATATAATAAGTTTGTAAACATTTCAACCATTTCGCAAACGATTCTCAAAGGCTCCATCCGGGAGGGAGCTGGCGCCGTAGGCGACTGAGGGAGAGTGCGTTGACGTAAAGTCTAATCAAATTTCAAAGTCGCGCAGGCTCCTTCCACCGCTAACGCGGTCCCCCGTCTCGCTTGGGCTCGGTCACGCTCGGGCTCTGACACCACACCGTGGTGTCATTCACTACCCTCGCGCCGCTTCGCTACCTCTCGGAGGGAGGCTTTCGGTAGTTCGAATCCTTTGTGTCGCAAAAAACTTGAAAATGGACCTATGGAAATTCGAAAAAAAGCAGGGACGAAAAAACGGGAGAAATCTTTCGAAATCTCCCGTTTTCTCTTGTTTTCTCGTGCGGATCGATTTTGACCACACAACATGGCAGGGGCAGGAGGATTCGAACCCGCGACCCACGGTTTTGGAGACCGGTACTCTACCAGCTGAGCTATACCCCTATGCAAGGACGAACCGTATGATTCGCCCGCTTTTTCTGTTGGTGGGCCTTTAGGGACTCGAACCCCAGACCAACCGGTTATGAGCCGGTTGCTCTAACCAACTGAGCTAAAGGCCCGTGATTAAGAGCGGATTTCTGAAACCGCTCTGCTATTTTACCATGACTCGGCGCTTTTGTCAATAACTTTTATAAAATTTGTCGAGATTTTTTAGCCGCATCGCCGAAGCCGCCGTATGATCTCTCTTATTTTATTTCTCTTCTGCCGTCAAGTGCGCGCATGAGCGTAACTTCATCGGCATATTCTATGCTTGCGCCCACAGGAACACCGTAAGCAAGGCGTGTCGTTCTTATTCCGAGCGGCGCGACGAGCTTAGAAATATACATTGCCGTAGTTTCGCCCTCTACATTCGGATTTGTTGCGAGAATAAGCTCCTTTACCTCGCCATTGCCTATGCGCTCGAGAAGCTCCTTTATACGAAGATTATCGGGACCTATCCCATCCATCGGGGAAAGCGCGCCGCCCAGCACATGATAGAGACCCTCATATTCCTTGACCTTCTCTATCGCCATGACGGTTTTGGCATCCTCGACAACGCAGATAACGGATCTGTCGCGTCTCGGATCCGAGCATATCGAGCATATCGGCGCATCGGAAAGATTGCCGCATATCTCGCAGTTATGTATATCATGCTTTGCCGAGATAAGGCATCTTGCAAATTCTTCGACATCAGCCTCGCTCATATCGAGAACGGAAAGCGCATAGCGCACAGCTGTCTTGTAGCCGACACCCCTGAGCCTGCCGAATTGCTCTATCAGCTTCTGCAAAGGCAAAATATAATCCATGTTTCCCTCCGAAAATGCTTTACGCTATAGGTTTATCAGAAAAGACCGGGCATGCCGGAAAGCCCGCCGAAGGCTCCCGTTATCTTCTCCATTTCGGCGTTTGTCGTATCTTCAACGCGCTTTATCGCTTCGTTTACGCCTGCCACGATAATGTCGGAAAGCGTTTCCACATCGTCGGGATCTACTATTTCGGGATCGATTTTTATGGAGAGTATCTCTTTCTTGCCGTTTATTTTGATCTGAACAACGCCGCCGCCCGCGGAAATATCGTATTCTCTTGTTTCAAGCTCCGCCTGAAGTGCCGCCATATCCTCCTGCATCTTCTGCGCCTGCTTTATCATCTGATTCATGGAGGGACCGCCGCCTCCGGGTATTCTTGCTTTCATATTTCATTCTTCCTTTCCGAGTTCTTCAAATTTCTTTATAAGCTCTTCCATAGGTTCACCGAGCATATTTTCAGCCTTTTCATGCTCGAGGCAGAGGATTTTTTCCGGTGGAAAATCCTTCCCCGTCGCTTCTTTTATCGCAGAGGAAACATCCCCCTTGCGCTTATCATTCATCAGGCTTATGCCGAAGGGCTTGTCAAAAACCACATACAGACATCCGTCGCACTCAAATGCCGCCGAGCCGCGTATAAACGAGCCGAGCGCCATATCCGAAGCCGCAATTCGCTTCACCACATCGCCCCAGCGGCGCATCGGAAGCTTTCCCGAAGCCGATTTCTTTGCCGTCTCGGCAGTCTTATCATCGGCTGATTTTTCCGCCGTCGGTGCGCCGTCCGGTGCTGACGACGATAGTGAAATTTCCGCCTTTGGCTCTTCTGCCGCAGGAGAAGTGGGTGATGCAGGCGTTACGCGCGCCGCCTCCGCTCTCGGCTTCGGCGCCGCCCTTTGCACATATGCCGCTTCCTGTGCGGGAGCAGCCGACTCCGGCTCGCAGGCGCGTATCAGCGCCATCTCGGCATAGATTTTTGCCGAGGCGGGAATCTTCTGCATATTGCTTTCCGTCGTTATGAATATATCGAGTATGCGGAAAAGCGTTCCCGCATCGTAATGCTCCGCATATTCTGCGGCGGGTCTGTCTGCCCCGACCTTGCCGCGCGAGCTGATGTAAACAAGCATATCGCGATAGAAAGCGATAAGCTCGCGCCAGAAAACGGCGATATCGCGCGATGAATTATATATTTCGTCCGTTATTTCGAGTGCCTTTGCCGCGTCTCCCGAGGAGATTGCCGTGCATATCTCGCCGAGAAGCTTTGATGAAGCCGCACCGAGCATGGATGAAGCGGATTCGAGCGTTATTTTGCCGCCCGTTCCCGAGCAGTATTCGAGCATATTCAGCGCATCGCGCACAGCTCCCTGCGAAAGCCCCGCTATAAGCTTCAGTGCTTCTGCCTCGGCTTCTATTCCCTCGCCTGCACAGACCTTTTCCATCCGACTTACCATATCGTCGGGCGAAACACGATGAAAATCGAAGCGCTGGCATCTCGAGAGCACCGTCGCGGGAATCTTATGCAGCTCCGTCGTCGCGAGGATGAAAAGCACATGCTCGGGCGGCTCCTCGAGAGTTTTCAGCAGTGCGTTGAAAGCCGAGATAGAGAGCATATGCACCTCATCGATGACATAGACACGATATTTCAGCTCAGCCGGCGTATAGACCACGGCATCGCGGATATCGCGGATATCGTCAACGCCGTTGTTGCTTGCCGCGTCCATTTCGATAACATCGGTGCAGTTGCCGCTGTCTATACTGCGGCAGGCGGCACACTTACCGCACGGATCGCCGTTCACGGGAGAAAGGCAGTTTGCCGCTTTTGCTATTATCTTGGCACAGGTGGTTTTTCCCGTGCCTCTCGGACCGCAAAAAAGATACGCATGAGATATCTTGCCTGCCTGCACTTCGCTTTTCAGCACAGAGGTGATATGATCCTGCCCTACGACATCCTCAAATACCGCCGGGCGCCATTTTCTGTAGAGCGCCTGATACATTTTCCTTCCCTCCCGAAAATAAAAGCGAGGTATAAAATCAGACCATACACCGAAAACTCGAAATGAACTTCCATGCGCTTTCCGCAGTCTCCGCTCGGAGCAGGCAACCCCGCGGCACACCGGTGGCACTGCTTAATGCTGCTTGATTCCTCACCTGACATGGTTCACAGCTACCGATTGCGCGGGACCCACCCGTCATCGCGGAGATTATGCGGTGCAGACCACACAAATCCACCCCTCATAATCGGAAACCATCCCTGCTGTAGCGGATTGCAGGTACAGGGCACCGCTAATTCCCCGACCGGTATGGTCTGATTTTATATCTCGCTTCGTTTATTATAGCAGAAAAGATTGATTTTTGCAATACCAAAATAAAACTTATATAAATTTTTTTGCCGTTTGCAGACAAAAATAAGAAAAAAAGCTGTTGACAACGGCTCTTTACCGTATTATAATATAGAAAGTATATACCTGCAAATGCAAAGACGGAGAGAGTAGCATCCGAAGAAAGCCCAAAGCGAGCCGAAGACGGTGAGAGTTCGGCGGCAAGTAGCCTCATGCGAAAATCACTCCCGAGCATCGCTGCCGAAAGGCTTCTCCGATTAAGCACGCGACGGCATCCCGCCGTAATACGGGAAGCATATAAATGTATGCGAACGGGTGGTTAAGCGACGCTTTCCTGCGCCGTCCCGATTGCGGACGGTGCTTTTTTTGATTTTGCAGTGAAAAAGAAGAATTTATTCGGGAGGAAAAATTTCATGTACGAAAAAGTGTCCGCGAATCTGAATTTCGTGGAAAGAGAAAAAAAGATTGAGCAGTTCTGGCGTGACAATAAGATATTCGAAAAGAGTATCGAGGCTCGCGAGGGCTGTCCGGATTATACGTTCTATGACGGACCCCCCACGGCAAACGGAAAGCCGCATATTGGTCATGTACTCACGCGTGTAATCAAAGATATGATTCCCCGCTACCAGACAATGAAGGGAAAGAAGGTTCTCCGCAAGGCAGGCTGGGATACGCACGGACTTCCCGTCGAGCTTGAGGTGGAAAAGCTGCTCGGGCTGGACGGCAAGGATCAGATAGAAAAATACGGCATCGAGCCTTTCATAAAGAAATGCCGCGAGAGCGTATGGAAATACAAGGGTATGTGGGAGGATTTCTCCGGCATAGTCGGCTTCTGGGCTGATATGGAGCATCCCTATATCACATATACAGATGAATATATCGAGTCAGAATGGTGGGCGCTCCGTCAGATATGGGACAAAGGTCTGCTCTATAAGGGATTCAAGATAGTTCCCTACTGTCCCCGCTGCGGCACGCCGCTATCCAGCGCCGAGGTCGCTCAGGGCTATAAGGATGTGAAGGAGCGCTCCGCCGTCGTCCGCTTCAGGGTAAAGGGCGAGGACGCATATTTCCTCGCATGGACGACAACTCCGTGGACACTTCCCTCCAATGTCGCGCTCTGCGTAAATCCCCGCGAGGAATACGCCAAGGTAAAGGCGGCGGACGGCTATACCTACTATATGGCAAAGGCTCTGCTCGATACCGTTCTCGGCAAGCTCGCGCATGACGATACTCCTGCCTATGAAATAATCGAAGAATACAAGGGCAAGGAGCTTGAACATAAAGAATACGAGCCGCTCTTTGACTTTGCGCTCGATATAGTGGCAAAGCAGGGCAAAAAGGCATATTACGTCACGTGCGCCGATTTTGTAACTCTCACAGACGGTACTGGTATCGTTCATATCGCGCCTGCCTTCGGTGAGGATGACGCCAACGTAGGCAAGGCATACGACCTGCCCTTCGTTCAGCTCGTGGACGGCAAGGGCGAAATGACAAAGGAAACCTCCTATGCGGGACTTTTCGTAAAGAAAGCCGACCCGCTGATAATTACCGACCTCGAAAAGAAGGGGCTTCTCTTCGACGCGCCCAAGTTTGAGCACAGCTATCCGCACTGCTGGAGATGCGATACTCCGCTCATATACTACGCAAGAGAATCATGGTATATCCGCGAGAGTGCCGTAAAAGAAGACCTGCTCCGCAACAATGCGACCATAAACTGGATTCCCGAATCCATCGGCACAGGAAGATTCGGAAACTGGCTCGAAAATATTCAGGACTGGGCGATATCGCGCAACCGCTACTGGGGCGCGCCGCTCAATATATGGGAATGCGAATGCGGTCACCGCCACTGCGTCGGCAGTCGCGAGGAGCTCTATGAAATGAGCGGCGACGAACGCGCAAAGACGGTTGAGCTTCACCGCCCGTATATCGACGAGATAACGATAAAATGCCCGAAATGCGGCAAACCGATGAAGCGCGTGCCGGAAGTGCTCGACTGCTGGTTTGACTCGGGCGCAATGCCTTTTGCGCAGTATCACTATCCCTTTGAAAACAAAGAGCTTTTCTTGAGCCACTTCCCCGCGCAGTTTATCTCCGAGGCAGTGGACCAGACGCGCGGTTGGTTCCATTCACTGCTCGCCGTCTCCACTCTCGTTTTCAATAAGGCTCCTTATGAAAATGTCATCGTTCTCGGTCATGTACAGGATGAAAACGGTCAGAAGATGTCGAAATCCAAGGGTAACGCAGTAGACCCGTTTGATGCTCTTGCCAAGCACGGCGCCGATGCGATACGCTGGTATTTCTATTCAAACAGTGCTCCGTGGCTTCCCAATAAGTTCCACGATGCGGCTGTGACCGAGGGGCAGCGCAAATTCATGGGCACGCTCTGGAATACTTATGCTTTCTTCGTTCTCTATGCGAACATCGACGGGTTCGACGCAACAAAATATACGCTTGATTATGAGAAGCTTCCGGTCATGGACAAGTGGGTGCTCTCCAAGCTCAATTCGCTGATAAATGAAGTCGACGACGACCTCGGCAATTACCGCATAACCGAAACGGCGCGTGCGCTCTCCGATTTTGTGGACAAGCTTTCAAACTGGTATGTCCGCCGTTCGCGCGAGCGCTTCTGGGTAAGCGATATGACAGAGGACAAGATAAACGCATATATGACGCTCTATACCGTCCTCGTCACATTCTGCAAGCTCGCCGCTCCAATGATTCCTTTCATGACAGAGGATATATATCAGAATCTTGTGCGCAGCATAGACAAGTCCGCGCCCGAGAGCATTCATCTCTGCGATTTCCCGCAGGCAAACGAGGCATATATCGACTCCGAGCTTGAAGCGAGAATGGATGAGGTGCTCGATATTGTTGTTCTCGGCAGAGCCTGCAGAAACAGCGCCTCCATCAAGAACCGCCAGCCTATCGGCGTTATGTATGTCAAGGCGGAAAAGGTGCTTCCCGAATATTTTGTTGAGATAGTAGCAGACGAGCTGAATGTCAAGAAAGTCGAATTTGTCTCCGACGCCGCTTCGTTCACAAGCTATTCCTTCAAGCCGCAGCTTCGTACAGTCGGTCCGAAATACGGCAAATATCTCGGCAAGATAAGAACCATGCTCGCAGAAATAGACGGCAATGCCGCAATGGCGGAGCTTCGCGACACAGGCAAGCTGAAGCTTGACCTCGGCGACACGGTAGCCGAGCTTTCCGAGGAGGATTTGCTCATAGAGTCCGCTCAGATACCGGGCTATGAGGCTCTCTCGGATAACAATGTGACCGTCGCTCTCGATACCAATCTCACACCCGAGCTTATAGAAGAGGGCTTTGTGCGCGAGATAGTCAGCAAAATTCAGACGATGCGCAAGGATTCCGGCTTTGAGGTTATGGACAATATCAATATCTATTGCTCCGGCAATGATAAGATAGCTGATATCATGGAGCGCAATGCCGACTCCATCAAGAGTGAAACGCTTGCCGTGAATATAATTTTCGGAAGCGAAACGCATTTCAGCAAAAACTGGAATATCAACGGCGAGGATGTCGTCCTCGGCGTCGAAAAAATAAACAAATAATTTCGGAGGGAGAAACCATGGGAAAAGGCAAATCAACATTCTGGGCAGATTTCAAGAAGTTCATCACTCGCGGCAATGTGCTTGATATGGCAGTCGGCGTTGTAGTCGGCGGTGCTTTCGGCAAGATAACGACGGGACTTGTAAACTACATTATCAATCCTTTTGTGGGTCTTTTTCTGAAAAGCGGCAGTCTTGACGGCGTAAAAACAGTCATCACGCCCGCCGTGACAAATGCGGAGGGTGTTGTGACAACACCCGAGGTTGCCATCCTCTGGGGTGCATGGCTTCAGACAATAATCGATTTTCTCATCATTGCGCTATGCATTTTCACGGTGCTCCGCGTTATCATGAAGGTGAGAAATACACTTAATGAAAAAGAGATAAAAACGGCAGAAGAAAAAGCCGCCAAGGAAAAGGCGGAAGCCGAAGCCGCAAAAGCGGCGGCAGATGCGGCAGCCACGAAGAAGGAAGCCGAGGAGCAGAAGCTGAAAGCCGATGTTGCCCGTCAGGCGGAGCTTCTCGAAAAGCTCTGCAACATAATGGAAAGCAAAAAATAAACCAATACTTTCAAAAAATGGAATCCTCGCGGATTCCATTTTTTTGTTTTTGCAATGGTTTTAAATAAATGCGGTCAAACACGTCAAAAGGCGGAAATCTCTCGGATTTTCCGCCTTTTATTCTGTCGTTTAAGTCTCTATTCCCGCAAACTGCGACATATAGAGCCCGTAATATACGCCTTCTGCGGCGATAAGCTCATTATGGTTTCCGGCTTCGACTATCCTGCCGTCGTCAAGAACTATTATCTTATCCGCATCGCGTATGGTTGAGAGTCTGTGCGCTATTATCAGCGTGGTTCTTCCCTGCATCAGATTTATCATCGCGCTCTGGATATCCATCTCCGTGCGCGTATCTACGCTTGAGGTCGCCTCATCGAGAATGAGTATCTTCGGGTCTGCCAGTATCGCGCGGGCAATGGTAAGCAGCTGTTTCTGTCCCTGACTTATATTGCCGCCCGATTCATCGAGCACCGTATCATAGCCCTCGGGCATACGCGTGATGAAATCATGCGCTTTTGCCGCCTTTGCCGCCGCTTCCGTTTCAGCTTCGCTCGCCTCCGGTCTGCCGTAACGGATATTCGCGCCTACCGTATCCGAGAAAAGCACCGTATCCTGCAAAACTATCGCGATATTCTTGCGCAGCGAAGCCTTGGTTATCTCGCGGATATCCGTGCCGTCCAGCAGTATCTTTCCGCTGTCCGTCTCGTAAAAGCGCGTCAGCAGATTGATTATCGTCGTTTTTCCCGAGCCGGTCTTTCCGACTATGGCTATCTTCTGTCCGCTTGAAATCTCAAGATTGAAATTTTTCAGCACAGGTTCGCTTTGAACATATGAGAAGCATATATTCCGGAACGAAATATTGCCCTTGATATCGGCGGGTAAAAGCACCTTTTTGCCCTCGTCCGTCTCATCATTCTGATCCGTTATCTCAAAAACACGCTCCGCGCCCGTTATCGCATTGAGTATCGAGGTATACTGGTTTGCCACCTCGTTTATCGGGCGTGTAAACTGCTTGGAATACTGGATAAAAACATATATTGTAGTGATGCCGATAAGCCCCTTCATCGTAAAGAGCGCACCGCATATTACGATAAGCAGAAAGCCGACATTGCCGATGATATTCATGAGCGGACCCATGACTCCGCCGAAAATTTCCGCCTTGATACCCGCCGTGCGGAGCTCGTCGCCCGTGCGGTTGAATTCATCTTTTAACTCGTTTTCGTAACCGAAGGCAACTACGGTTTTATATCCCGTCACACTCTCCTCCACCTGTGAGTTTATCGCGCCGAGCAGCTGCTGCTGACGCATGAAATACCTGCGGACATATTTTGTCAGCTTTGTCGTCACAAGCACCGTCAGCGGGATTGTCACGAGAGCGACAAGCGTCATCTGCCAGCTGTGATAAAGCATCAGCGAGAAAGCGCCGATTATCGTTATGATACTGGAGATGAGCGATGTCACGGAGTTTGAAACGGTATTTGAGATATTTTCTATATCGTTTGTCATGCGGCTCATGATATCGCCGTGCGGATGATTGTCGATATATTTTATCGGGAGCTTTTCTATCTTGCGGAAAAGGTCGCCGCGCATACGGTAGACTGTTTTCTGCGAGAGCTTTGCCGAAATATGCCCCTGAATATATGTGAAAAGCGAGGAAAGCAGATATACCGCACCGAGGAGCACGAGCAGCCTTGTCATACCCGCGAAATCGACCTTTACAGTACCGTCCTCGAGGATTATCAGCTTGCCGCCCTCATCTGTCGACGGCGTGAGGAATTTCAGTGCCTCGCCCTGAATGGAAGGACCCGCGAGGTTGAGAAGTGCCGATATAATAACGCTTGCCACGAGCATAATTATCATGAATTTATTCGTGACTATATATTTGAGAAGCCTTGAGAGCGTCTTTTTCATGTTCTTCGGCTTTTCGGCTATCATGTTCATGCCGCGGCGCGGACCGCCGCCGGGACGCATATCCATCGGCTTTTTGTCGCCGCCCTGCGGTGCGCCCACGGGTTTTTGCGTATTATTCAATGCTCTCACCTCTCTTCAGCTGTGAATTGTAAATATCGCGATAAACATCGCTTGTTTCGAGCAGCTCGGCGTGCGTGCCTACGGCGGAAATACCTCCACCGTCGAGTACGACTATCCTGTCCGCATTCATGACGCTTGCCACACGCTGCGCTATCGTGATGACCGTTGTATCAGCCATTTCGCTTCGCAGAGCTGCGGAAAGCCTTGCGCTTGTTTTCAGGTCGAGTGCCGACATGCTGTCATCAAAAATGATTATTTCCGGCTTTTTCAGTATCGCACGGGCGATGGAAAGCCTCTGCTTCTGTCCGCCCGAGAGAGACGCGCCCTTCTCCGCTATCATTGTGTCGTAGCCTTCGTTAAACGATTCTATGAAGCCGTCCGCCTGCGCTATCTCGGCGGCTTTTTTCAGTTCGGCATCGCTTGCCTCGGGATTGCCCCAGCGCAGATTTTCCGCCACGGTACCGGAGAAAAGCTCGCTCTTCTGAAGCACGAGCGCCACCTTGCTCCGCAATGCGTCAAAGGAATAATCGCGCACATCCTCTCCGTCGAGCAGGACTCTGCCGCCCGTCACATCGTAAAAGCGCGGTATCAGATTCACAAGCGAGGTCTTGCCCGAGCCTGTGGCTCCGAGTATGGCAACATTTTCGCCCTGCTTTATATCGAGATTGATGCCCGAGAGCACGGGAGCGGAGTTTTCGGGAGAATCGGGATAGCGAAAGCTTACATTTTCAAATGTGACGCAGCCCTTTTCTCCGTTTGCTCCGTCTGCGCCGTGTCCTTCGACAACGGCAGGCTCGGCATCAAGCACCTCTTCTATTCTGCGTGCGGAAGCCGAAGCACGTGAGAAGCTCTGGAATATCATGGATATCATCATCATGCTCATCAGAATCTGCGAAATATATGTCACAGCCGCCATGATATCGCCGACAAGTATGCCGCCGACCTCGGAAACCTGCTTTCCGCCAACGGCGATAAGCGCGATAACGGCAAAGTTCAGCACTATCATCATGAAAGGACTGAGCAGAGCCATAAGCTTCTGGATTTTGAACATCGTTACCGACAAATCCTTGTTTGCCGCGTCAAAACGCTCGTTTTCGTGCTCCTCGCGCACATAAGCCTTGACGACGCGTGCACCCGTGACATTCTCCTGCACCACGGAATTGACCTTATCGAGCTTTTTCTGCACGGCATCGAACATCGGGCGCACCTTTCCGACGACAAAAAGCACCACGATAAGCTGTATCGGTATCGTCACGGCTATGACTATGCCGAATCTGGCATTGAGCGCGAGCGCCTTGATTATGCCGCCGACAAAGAATATCGGCGAGCGGAAAAACATACGCAGTCCTGTCGCCACAAACTGCTGAACCATCGAGATATCGTTTGTCATTCGCGTGACGAGCGAGCCTGTGGTGAAATCGTCCGTCTGCTCTATCGAGAGTGACATCACCTTGGCAAAGGCGGATTTGCGCAGACTGTTTCCGAAATTCTGCGAGGCATAGGAGGCGAAAAACGCCGCGCCCACGCCGAATATGCCTCCGAGAATGACATATATCAGCATCTTTATGCCCATCGGCAGTATAACATCCATCCCGCCGCCGTTTATTATACCTTCATTTACTATCTGCGCCATCACGGTAGGAAGCTCAAGATCGATAAGCACCTCGCCCACCATAAATATCGGCGACCATATGGCAATAAACCAATATGGCTTCAGATATGATAAAACCTTTTTCATCATTTCTCCCTTTCGCTCATTCCGATTTTGCCTCTTCCGTGATTCTGAGCATATTATCGCGCAGTTTTGTCAGCGTGGCGACAAGCGCGTCAAGCTCGCTCTGAGGTATACCCTCGGTCATTCTGCTGTCAAGCATATGATGTATCTCGCGTATCTTATCGTCCGTCTTCCTGCCCTTTTCCGTCAGGTAAACATGAATAACACGTGCATCGTTTTCGTCGACTTTCCGAACCACAAGCCCGTCTGCCTCCATGCCCTTCAGCGTGACGGAAACGGTCGGTGCTTTAAGATGCGTAGCACGTGCAAGCTCAAGCTGACTTACGCCGTCCATTCTCGAAAGGTGAAAAAGAAGCTGCCTGTAACCGTTCTGCACTCCGAGCTTCTCAACCTCGCGGTTTATGATATCGCGGAAAAGCTTGGAAACCTCGTTTGTCATCATGCTCGGCAAAAATTTGCGGTCGCATTTTTTCTCTTCCATAACTGCCTCCATATTAGTTAGTTTTCAAACTAATTGCATAATACACCCTTCTGCGGCTTTTGTCAATAAAAAACGAAAATATTTTTTTGTAAACAAAATGTTAAGGCATGCCCCGCATATACAGGCGCAAGGCACGGAAGAATACTATAAGAAAAATTTATCGCTTTCCGCTTGACAAAAGAAAATTTCGTGCTATAATGTTCGTAGAAAATACCCTTGTGGGGTATTTGGAGGTAATATATGAGAGAGGAAAAATACAGCGTTTCGGGTATGTCGTGTGCCGCCTGCAGCAGTGCCGTCGAGCGTGTCACGCGCAAGCTGGACGGAGTGGAGCGCGCCGATGTCAATCTGACCACAGGCAAGCTCGTCGTCCGCTACGACGAAAGCAAGGTCACGCCCGAAATGATAATCGAAAAGGTCACAAAATGCGGTTTCGGCATAGAAAAGGATTCGCCCGAAGCCGAAACGGCACCGAAAGAGAAAAAAGCGGAGCATGAGGATTACGGGCTGAAAAGGCTCATCACGGCGGCGGTTTTCTCCGTCATTCTCCTGTATGTCAGCATGGGAAAGATGATGATTTCTTCCCTGCCCCTGCCGCCCATCATGGATATGAGCAGTCATCCCGTAAACTATGCGCTGACACAGCTCCTGCTGACGGTGCCCGTCATGATAGCAGGCAAGAAATTCTTTATTTCCGGCTTCCGTGCGCTTTTTCATAAGGCGCCGAATATGGATACGCTCGTGGCGATAGGCAGCTCCTGCTCGTTTATCTACAGCGTGGTCATAACATACACGCTTTCCGACCACCCGCATAATGTCCATGGGCTTTATTTCGAGTCTGCGGCGATAGTGATAACGCTCGTCATGCTCGGCAAATATTTCGAGGCACGCAGTAAAAAGAAAACGAAAAGCGCAATAGAAAAGCTCATTTCGCTCGCACCCGACACGGCGCTTCTGCGCGACGCATCGGGCAATATAAAAGAAGTTCCCGCGTCCTCTCTCGTGCGCGATGATATCGTGCTCGTGAAGCCCGGCGCGAAAATTCCGCAGGACGGCATTATAACAGAAGGAAGCTCGGGCGTCGACGAATCGATGCTCACGGGTGAATCGATGCCTGTTTTCAAAAATGTCGGCGATAAGGTCATCGGCGGCAGTATAAATACCGACGGCGCACTCACTGTAAAGGTCACAAACACCGGCGCAGACAGCGTTCTCTCGAAGATAGTGAAGTTTGTCGAGGATGCTCAGGGCAAGAAAGCGCCGATATCAAAAACAGCCGATAAGGTGGCAGGCGTTTTCGTGCCGACAGTCATATCCATCGCCGTAGCGGCGGCGATAATCTGGGCTATCGCGGGCAAGGATATCGCCTTTATCCTGAAGGTATTCACTTCTGTGCTCGTCATAGCCTGCCCATGCGCACTCGGACTTGCCACGCCGACAGCCATCATGGTCGGCACTGGTCTCGGCGCTACGCACGGCATACTGATACGCGACGGCGAAACGCTTGAAATAACGCACAAGACTAATGTCGTGATACTCGACAAAACAGGAACGATAACGAAAGGCGAACCCGAGGTCACCGCCGTTATCTGCGGCGATGGCACAGATGAAGCCGAGCTTCTCGCCATTGCCGGATCTGCGGAGTCTCTCTCCGAGCATCCGCTCGCGCAGGCTATAGTGAAATATGCCGAGGGCAGAAACGCCGCAAAAAAGGAAGTTTCGGATTTCCGTGCCATCTCCGGCAAGGGGATTTCATGCAGGGTCGACGGCAGCGATATCCTGATAGGAAGCAGCAGGCTGACAGCCGAATCCGCAGTGCTCAATCCGCTTGAAGCCGATGCCGTTTCCCTTGCCGCCAAGGGTCAGACACCCATGAGCGTCATTAAAAACGGCAAGGTCATAGGTATAATCAGCGTTGCCGATACGATAAAGGAAACAAGCCGCGAAGCCATAGCAAAGCTTCATAAATCGGGAATAAAAACGGTCATGCTCACGGGCGACAACCGCGCCGCCGCCGACTATATCGGAAAGGAAGCGGGCGTTGACGAGGTCATCGCCGAGGCACTTCCCGAGGATAAGGCGAGAATAGTCGAAGAATATCGCAGCAAGGGCAATACCGTAATGATGGTAGGCGACGGCATAAACGATGCGCCTGCCCTCACGAGTGCCGATGTCGGCTGTGCTATCGGAAACGGAAGCGATATAGCCATAGAATCGGGCGATATCGCGCTGATGAAGAGCGACCTTGCGGATGTATATCGCGCGATAAAGCTGAGCCGCTATACGATAACAAATATCAAGGAAAATCTCTTCTGGGCTTTCTGCTACAATACTGTAGGCATTCCCGTGGCAGCCGGTCTGCTCTATGCCTTCGGCGGTCCTCTGCTCAATCCCATGATAGCGGGACTGGCGATGTCGCTCTCCTCTGTCTGCGTCGTATGCAATGCCCTGCGCCTGAGAGGTAAGAAATTATGAGTGAAAAAGAAATATGCCCCTGTTGCGCACGGAAAAAGGAGCGCACACCCGAGGAGCACCGTTCTCTGCAAAACCGTCTCAGCCGTATAGAGGGGCAAATCCGCGGACTTCGCAATATGATTGACAATGACGCCTACTGCATTGATGTGCTCACGCAAGCCTGCGCCGCCAAAAGTGCGCTTGAAGCCTTTATGCGCGAGATGATAGCAAGCCATATGAAAACCTGCGTGGCGCACGACCTTCGCGAGGGCGATGACAGCAGCATAGACGAGCTGGTAAATATACTGAAAAAAATTTAATTGCCGAAAGGCGGAAAGGAAATAAAAATGACTGTACTTAAAGTGGAGGCAATGCACTGTCCGCATTGCGTGGCAAGAATAGAAAAGGCTCTTTCCGAAGCGGGACTGAAATTCTCGGTTTCGCTCGAAAAAAAGACCGTCACGATAGACGGCTGTGACGGTTGCGTCAAAAAGGCTGTCGGTATACTCGATGACCTCGGCTTCGATGCCGTAAAGGCGTAAAATAGCATGAAAAGTCCCGCACGAGCGGGACTTTTTCTTTTATTTATTATTTTTTCCGAGACGCTCAGCCATAGTCAGAAGCGCGGTCATATCTTCATCGGAAAGTCCCTTTGCGGCTTCACAAAGCCTGCCGAGCAAAATAGGATTGTCCGTTTTCTCATCGAAAAATTCTTTCGGCGTTACCCCGAGATAATCGCACATATATAAAAATTCCGACATCGACGGCAATGCTCTGCCAGAGGTAATGGCTCTTATATAGCTGTCGCTGTGACCGAGGTCGAGACTCATTCTGTATTCAGAAACATTCTTTTTTATGCGAAGTTCGGTGATTCTCGCCCGAATATATTTCTCATCCTGCATATTCAAATACCTCCGTTTTTATTATTTTACCGTATATCAATTTCGAATATTGGTAATTTAATCATCAATATATATTGACACATAGTTATTAAATCACTATAATTATGTAAAAGCACATGTAATTTTATATAATTCGGAGGTTAATAAGCTTTCATGTCGGCTTTCAGAGTTTCGCTAATAGGTCACAGAATAGTAGATAACATCGACGAAATCGAACAAAAAGTATCGTGTGTAGCAAAAAACATCATACTAAAAAACGAATATACTGAATTTTACATAGGAAGAAACGGAGACTTTGATATAATCGCCGCTTCTTGCATAAAGAAAGTTCAAAGAGAGCTGAACAGATTTTCATCATCAATATTTCTCGTTCTTCCTTATACTGTTTCAAACTTGGAGTATTATGAAAAATATTATGATGCGGTAATAATACCCGATGAATTATCGGCGATTCATCCGAAATCAGCAATAACAAAAAGAAATGAGTGGCTGATAAGCCACTCGGATCTTCTTATCGCATATGTTGTACGCAGTAGCGGCGGCGGCGCCACATGCCTGAAAAAAGCCGTAAAAGCAGAATTGCCGATTATACTGCTGTAAATTCCGCAACATTACATCGCCTTTCGCAAGTCCCGCTCGCGCGGGACTTTTCTGTTTTCGTTCATATTCACGTTTCCCGCCGAATAAGATTTACCGAAACAAAAAATGCGAAAGCAAAAAGCGGAGGAGCAATATGAACACAAATAAGTACAAGCCCGAAGGAATGAATTTCAGCGCGGAGCAAGGCGATTTTTCACTTGCGGCACTCGAAAAAGCAAAAGAAACAGGCAGGATACTCGAGGCTGTGGCAAGCGTTTGCACACCCGAGATGTCGCTGAAAGTAAATCTCGGCTCTGTTATCGGCATCATCCCGAAAGAAGAAGCGGTACTCACGCAGGCGGGCGAAGAAATAAAGGATATCGCCGTCATAACCCGTGTGGGCAAGCCCGTATGCTTCAAAATAACAGGCTTTGAGAAAAGAGGCGGCACGACAGTTGCCCTGCTCTCGCGCAGACTCGCGCAGGAGGAATGTATGCGCGCCTGTCTCATGTGCCTCGAAGCAGGCGATGTTATCGATGCAAAGGTGACTCATCTCGAACCCTTTGGTGCCTTCTGCGATATAGGCTGCGGCATAGTTTCACTCCTGCCGATAGATTCCATTTCCGTTTCCCGCATATCTCATCCGCGCGACCGCTTCTATACGGGAATGGAGATAAAAGCCATAATAAAAAGCATAGATTACGACAGCGGCAGGATATACCTTTCGCACAAGGAGCTGCTCGGCACATGGGAAGAAAATGTCGCCCGCTTCTCCGTCGGTCAGACGGTATCGGGCATCATCCGCAGTACTGAACCGTACGGCATATTCATCGAGCTTGCGCCGAATCTCGCGGGGCTTGCCGAGGTAAAGGAAGGTGCGGTTACGGGGCAGACCGCCGCAGTATACATAAAAAACATCATTCCCGAGAAAATGAAGGTCAAGCTTGCACTTATAGATTCATATTTCCCTGCCTCCGCTGCGCCCGCTCAGTTCGAGTATTTCACAGATACCGCACATATAGACAGATGGGTTTATTCGCCCGAAAATTCGTCAAGAATAATAGAAACGGTATTCGGCGACGAAATTTAATAAATATTTATAATTTATTCTTGAATTATTCTCCTCTTTGTGCTTTAATATAGATAATGTAAATTTCCCGAGGAGAATATAAAATGACAGAGTATTCCTTTACAAAAGCCGTTCCCGTCTGGGAGGAAGGCAAAGAAAAAGAAATGAACTATTGGCTCTGCTTCCGCGCCGAGACAGGAAAGCATGAAAGCATCACTCTCGCACTGACAGGCTCAAGCGCATACATCGTCAAGGTAAACGGAGCCTTCGTCGCATTCGGTCCCGCGAGATGTGCGCATGGCTACTATCGCGTAGACGAGCTTGATCTCTCTTCCCTTTGCACGCATGATAAAAATATAATAACAGTGACGGCGCTCGGCTATAACTGCACAAGCTTCTATCATCTCTGCCAGCCCTCGTTTCTCTGTGCGGAGCTCATCTGCGACGGCAAGGTAACCGCCGCAACGGGAGACAGCGGCTTTACGGCACGCTATATTGCAGAGCACGAACAGAAGGCGGAAAAATTCAGCTTCCAGCGCACCTTCACCGAGGTTTATAATCTCGATGAGTCATACCGCGATTTTGAGGTAGCTTCCGATGTCTCTTCTTTGGCACAGGTAAAACTCGTGCCAACGGAGAAAAAGGCTTTCATCGCACGAGACAGCGCATTGAACTCATACTATCATGTGCCGGCAAAGAAGATCGTGCGCCGCGGCGCATTTGATGTCGGCGACTACAGCGCAACCATCGGTTACGGCAGACACATCAAGGAAATCTCATATAAAATGACAGGCTTCACGCTCGATGAGGTGACAACCAATTCCCTGCTCGAGGCAAGAAATATCGAAAATAAGGATATCACTGTAACGGATATCGCCGCCGACTGCGCCGATATCGAAAAAAATCATTTTGCCGTTTTTGAAATGGAAAGAAATACCACGGGGCAGATAGAATTTGATATCGTCTGCGAGGACGATGCCGAGGTGCTTGTAACATTCAGCGAGCTTCTCGAAAAGAGCGGAAGCGAGCCCGTCGATTTCCGTCATGCGGGGCTTGTCTGCTCCATGATATGGCGGCTGAAAAAGGGCGAATATCATCTCTCCACCGCCGAACCGTATACGGCGATGTATATTAAATTTGCGGCAAAAAAGGCAAATATCCGCGTTTCCCGCGTCGGCATGAATTATTTCGGTGCCGATATGCCGAAAAAGGCATATGCGGGAAGTGACAAGGCACTCGGCGAAATATTTGATGCCGCCATAGAAACTTATCGCCAGAATACTTTCACCATATATATGGACTGCCCATCGCGCGAACGTGCCGGCTGGCTCTGCGACAGCTTCTTTACCTCACGCGTGGAAAAGGTGCTGACAGGAAAAAGCGAGACAGAAAAGGTTTTTCTCGAGAATTTCCTGCTGCCGGACAGCTTTGAAGCACTCCCGCACGGTATGCTGCCGATGTGCTACCCCGGTGACCACAGAAACGGAAATTTCATCCCGAACTGGGCAATGTGGTATGTGCTTGAGCTGGAGGAATATCTCGGACGCACAGGCAACCGTGCCCTCATCGATACGGCAAAGGAAAAGATATACGCTCTGCTTGATTATTTCCGCCGCTTTGAGAACGAATATTCCCTGCTCGAAAAGCTTGACGGCTGGGTTTTCGTTGAGTGGTCAAAATCAAATGAGCTGACACAGGATGTAAATTTCCCGACAAATATGCTCTATGCGCGCATGCTCGAAAGCGTTGCCCGCCTATATGACGATGCAAACGCCATGGAAAAGGCACAGAAAATAAAAGATGCCGTGAACACGCTTTCCTTCACGGGCGAATTTTACTGCGACAATGCCGTGCGCAGTTCCGACGGAAATCTCGTTCTCTCGGATAAATACACCGAGAGCTGCCAGTATTATGCATTCTTCTGCGGCGTGGCAACCTTTGACAGCCGCCCCGGACTCTGGCAGATAATGCGCGACGATTTCGGTCCCGGCAGAGTCGATGTATGGCCGAATTTCCGCGATGATGCCAAGTGGAAGAATGTATATCCTTCAAACGCTTTTATCGGCGATTATCTGCGTCTCGAGCTGATTTATCTCTTTGGAGACTATGATAAGCTGACGGCAGATATCAAGAGCTTCTTTACAAAAATGGCTGAAACAACAGGCACACTCTGGGAGAACGAAACCTCAAACGCAAGCTGCAATCACGGCTTTGCCTCTCATGTGCTCTATTGGATGGATAAGCTCGGCATGATAAAAAATATATGAGGTCACCGACGTATATAAAAAATGAAAAACAAAAAGAAACTGATCAAATATATTGTCATGGCAGCCGTGATAATCGCCGCCGTGATATACTTTCTCAAAAATCCCGTATCGGCAGATAAGCTTTCTGCCCTGCTTGAAAAGAATAATCCGAAAGCCGCCGCAGTGCTCCTGCTGCTCTTCTCGGTCAAAGGCTTCGTGCCTGTCATACTCTATATGGCACTTGCCGCGGCTTGCGGTCTGCTCTTTGATTTAAAGTATGCCATACCGATAGCCATAGTCGGCACGGTGCTCAATTTCACCGTTTCGTATCTTATCGGCAGAGTCGGAAAAAACGATGTCAATGCGATGATAGAACGCCATGAGAAGCTGAAAAAATATTATACCAAGGGCGAAAAATATTCGTTTGTGCTTTCGCTTGCCCTCCATGCCGTGGGACTCCAGAGCGAACTGCTCGGTACATTCTTCGGCTCGCTCGGAATGCCGTATCTGCCGTATATAGTGAGCAGTGTCATCGGTACATTTCCCGGCGCCGTTATATGGATAATCCTCGGCGGCAAGAGAACGCACCTCTCATGGTATGATTTCATTCCGGTCGCCATAGATCTGATAATAATCGGCATATCGCTCTTCTACCTGAAGAAAAAAAGCGCAAAAGCGGCGGCAGAGTCAGCCCCTGCAGAAATCAAAAAAGCAAAATAACTGAATATGAATATCCCGCAAACCGAAATCGGCTTGCGGGATGTTTGTATTTTGTCAAAAGCTTTTCCGCGACTGAAATTACGGATTGCAAATCATCGCCAGAATCGGGACTATATGCATATACCTCCAGTCAATACGGTAGGCATAGCCATCTTTGCCGCTCCGAACGGATAAATATCCGAAGAGTTTTCCGTCGAGATACTCCGAAACGGTATTTTCGGATATTTCTGCGCGCCCCGCTATTTCCTTTATGCCTGCATATGCGCTCTCATCCTTTACAGTCAGCGCATAAAGCGCCGTGAATATCTTCACCGCTTGCATATCACCGAGAGTTTTCATATGACCGCAAAGCTCGGATATCCTATCTGTTATTTCAAGATGAAAATTTTTATTGTCCGAAAAGAATACCGAGCCATAACGCATGCGCGTGGTTATATCCGGCAGTGGTATGCATGACATTCCCCATTCCGCTCTTCCGGCATGTTCTACGGCACTGTCGGCATCAAAGCCGGAATTTCCGCGCGAACGCATAGCCTTTGAAAAATATGCCGCGTGGAGAGTGTATGCCAGTTTCAGCACCGTCTTAGCATCATCGCCCGCGGGCATGGTGTCTATAGCCGTGCGAAGCTGCAATGCAATGTCGGCGGATGTATCGGCACCTTTATATCCCATAAGCTCGTCTATGGACACGCCGAAATAATCGGCTATATCGGGCAGAAGCTGAATATCGGGACAGCACTGCGAAGATTCCCATTTGCTGACCGCCTGATTTGTCACGCCGAGCGCTTTTGCCAGTTCTTCCTGTGTTGTGCCTTTCGCTTTTCTCAAAAAAGCAATTTGTTCGTTAAGTCTGAAATTTTCCATATTTAACCTCCGTGATTGTTTTTTGTAGCTACAATCACATTATAAACCGCCTTCCGCAGAAAAGCAATGGCGCATCGGTTTGACAAGCGGCATTTTCATCCAACCGCAGGTTGGAATGAGCAGCATAACTTATGCTGAGAAGCGGTTAGCCCCCACGGTGGCAAGCCTCCCTTGTGCCAGCCTCCCTTGTGCCAGCCTCCCTTGTGTAAAGGGAGGTGCCGAGCAACGCGAGGCGGAGGGATTGTAAACAGCTTTTTAAAACTTCACCGCACCTATAATGCCCGCGCAATCTGACCGATGGATTGCTCTACAATATGGCTTATATAATCGCAAACACCTTTGAAATTATAGCATATCTCTGTATTCGGTATCCTGATTACCGTCAATCCGTATCCCTCAAGAAAAGCTGTTCTTTCGCTATCGTATTGCTTCCCTTCATCGGTATAATGCCCTGAACCGTCAATTTCAATAACAAGTTTAGCCTCGGCACAGTAAAAGTCCGCGATATACTTGCCCAAAACCTTTTGACGAGAAAAACGAACCGGATATCCACGCAAAAAATCGTACCAGAGATGCTTTTCTTCTTTGGTCATGTTCTTTCGCAACATTTTTGCAAGCGGAACAATCTCTTTATTATGCTTTCTCTGCATTACAATCCCTCCGTCACGGCAAGCCGTGCCACCTCCCTTTACACAAAGGGAGGCTTGCGTATTTATCGTTACACTCTCGTTTTATGCTCCGTTTATTTTCCTGTGGAGCCGAAGCCTCCGCTTCCTCTTGCCGTATCGCAAAGCTCGTCCGCTTCCTCAAAATCGGCATAGACATACGGCGCGAAAACCATCTGTGCTATTCTGTCTCCCATGGAAACCGTGCGTGCAACATCACCGTGATTATGCAGAGCGACGACTATCTCCCCGCGATAATCGCTGTCTATCACGCCGACCTTGTTTGCGGGCGCAAGTCCGCTCTTGCAGGCAAGTCCGCTTCTCGCATAGATAAGCCCGACAAGCCCCTCTGGGATTTCAAGCGAAATGCCCGTATGGACAAATGCGGTCTTCCCCGCTTCTATTGTCATTGGTTCATCGCAGAGCGCATAAATGTCCGCACCTGCGGAAAATTCGCTTCCGTATGAGGGAACTGTCGCCCTCTCGTCAAGTTTTTTTATTCTGAGTTTTGTCTTGTTCATTATAATATACCTCTGAAAATATTTACAACGATATTCTATCATAATTTTTTTGTGCTTTCAAGCGTTTTGCATTAAATACCGATGAAAAAACAAAAATATATTGACGGCTGCCGCAGTCGGTGGTAGAATAAAAGCACAATACTTTTCGGACGGTAATAAAACTTGAAAAAAATGATTTCTGTTGTCTTAGCGGCAATAATTCTCTTTTGCATCGGATTTTCGCTCTGCACTCATGCGAAGGAAAGCGGAGATTACCTCATTTTCGGCGATTCGATAACCACAGGCTATGGTCTTGCCGATAAAACGATGCGATTTGCCACGCTCGTTTCAAATAAGCTCGGTATTGCCGAGCGGAATTACGGCGTTGACGGTGCGACAAGTGCCGACCTTCTCACAAAAATAAACGGCAGTGAGGAAATAAAGCGCAATATAGCGGGCGCGGAATTTATTTCCGTTTCGATAGGCGGAAACGACCTGCTTGATAAATACAAATATATACTCCCGCAGGCGCTCGGGCTGGATGTTGCCGATCACTCTGCCGAAATCGACGCTGCATATACGGCTTTCGATAAAAATCTCCGCGCGATATTTGCGGCTATCCGTGAGCAAAATCACGATTGCAAGGTGTATATACAAACTCTCTATAATCCCTACGGCAACCTCACCGTGATGGACAGATACAATGCGGGAACATTGCTTGACCCGTATATCGTCAGGTTAAATAATATAATCCGTACGCGTGCCGCGGAAAAGAACTGCACTGTAGTCGATGTCGCCGCCGCGCTCAACGGAAATAAGGCTTGCTTCTCTACGGCAAGCAATATTTCGGCACAGGATATCTGGGCACTCATGAACGGAACGCTCGACTATACAAAGTTTGATTTTCATCCGTCGGCAGTCGGGCATGCGGAGATAGCAAAGCTGCTTGAAAAGCATATTGCGGCAGATTATCCGCAGTTTTCCGAGAGTGAAACAACTACGTCAGCCACGGCTACAACAGCCGCAACGACACCTGCAACAACAGCGACAACAGCGACCACAGCTACTACTACGACAGCCACGGCTACAACTGCCACTACAACAACTGCGACAACCACCACTACTGCAACCACCACTACTGCAACCACCGCAACGGCTACGACCACAACCGAAGCGACCACGGCGGAAACTACTACAATCGCCACAACCGCTGCTATCACTACAGCCGAAACTACTACAACTGCCGCCAAAGTCACATCAGCCATCGCCACCGTGCAGCCAACCTCCGGCACTTCTTCCGAAAGCGGAAATTCATTTGTCAAGGCGGGTCTGCCGATAATATGCATTATCGTGCTCCTCGGCGGCGCATATACTGTTTATGCGATGAAGAAAAAGAAATAATGATATACAAAAAACGGGAAGCCGCATGGTTTCCCGTTTTAGTCTGTCAAAAAAATATTTTCACTGCAAAAACAGATAAAAGCATTTTTTCGTATAGCCTTCTCCTGCGG
>OGOZ01000573.1_pt1 | contig 24636 bp, 29 predicted proteins | sample 1552801 | NCBI WGS metagenome assembly OGOZ01 (sample SAMEA2580196, study PRJEB22360) | human gut metagenome | biome: human gut; feature: human-associated habitat; material: faeces | place: Denmark | collected 2008/2010 | reverse complement strand
GAGATGCCGACCATCCGCAAGGGCGGTGCCCGTCTGCCCGGGCCGGGAGCGTGATGCCGAGCCGCTTTGCGTGGTAGATCGGTATCTCGATCTGCCGCTTCTCCAAAATGGAGGCAATCTGGGAGGGCCCGTAACCGGCGATGCACAAGCGGAATATCTCCCTGACCACCTGTGCGGCCTCCTCGTCCACGATCCAGTGGTTTTTATCCTCCGGGTCCTTCAGGTAGCCGTAAGGCGGATTGGTGCAGAGCGGCTTTCCGGCATTGCCCTTCGCCTTAAACACAGCCTTGATTTTCCGGCTGGTATCCTTGGCGTAGAACTCGTTGAAAATATTGATGAAGGGCGTCATGTCGTTTTCCGTGCCGTTGATACTGTCCACGCCGTTGTTGATGGCAATGAAGCGGATATCGTGGGCCGGGAAAAGCATCTCCGTATACATACCGACCTGAAGGTAGTCCCTTCCGAGGCGGCTCATATCCTTTACGATGATGATGCCGATTTTGTCCTCGTTGATCATGCCGATGAGCCGTTGCCAATCCGGTCTGTTGAAATTGGTCCCACTGTAACCATCATCCACGAAATACATCGTATTCGGGAAATTCTGGTCATCAGCGTACTTTTTGAGAATGGCCTTTTGATTCACAATGGAGTTGCTCTCCCCGTGAAGGTCATCCTCTTGGGACAGCCTGCAGTACAGGGCCGTAATCTTGTCTCCTGCGATAGAAGACGGTCTATATGAAGTTGTCATATTCATAAAAATCCTCCTTTCCGACCGTCTTCAAGCGGTAGTACATATTCGCTCTCTATCGCGGGATTATCAAGTCATTTAGGCGATATTGTTGTGTACAGGCTGATAACTTTTCTGCGTCGTTTCCACGTTGTCCATTATCAGCTTTTTAACCTTATCGTAGGCCGTTTCTTTTGCCGCATCGCCCTGCACCGATATGACCGTAAAAAGCGTGTTGCCGATGGTCATTTCAGTGCTGCGGCAGGGTTTGCCGTTGTAGGTGGCGATTGCGCTATCCATCAGGACGTCACCTTCATGACCTTTACGGCCTCCGGACGGAGCAGGAATCCATCCAGATGCTCGACACCGATATAGCCGATCTTCTGCTCAAGTGCGAACTTCTCGAAGAGGGTGCGTACAGTGAGCGGCATACGGTCAACGATGGTGTAGTAGGAGAAATCACCGAAGGCGATGGGCTTGCCTTCCGAAGGCATATACTCGGAAATGTGAACAGGCTTGCCGAGAATGGTATCGCTGTTCTGATTCCAGAGATACTGGCCGTTCTGGTCCTTGAGCGTTTTCAGCTTTAGGGCCGTTTCATCGTTCATAAGCCATGCGCCGTTTGCACGGTAGGGCTTGAAAACGGAGAAGTACAGTGCCAGCACATCGTCAAAGCTGATGTCTCCGGCGGCCTCCACACCGATCTCGGCACCTTCGGTATCGCTCAGAATACCCCTCGGCATATTGAGGCCGGTACCGTTGATGAAGGCGGCCTCCTCAGCCTTGCCGAAACGCTTGGCGAACTGGACCACGAGATATCTTTCCAGATCGAAGCCGAGGTCGCTGATGAAATCGGTCTCGATGGCGGTGATGATAGCCAGCTTGTGAGCGGACACATCCTTTTTGGGAAAGCTCTCTGCGGTGGTGGGGATGGTGCCGTGTTCCGATACCCACGCCGGGAATTCATCGGTGCCGGAGAGCCAGATCGTGCTGTCGCTCTTGGTGGCGGTCATGACAGTGCCGATCCTGCGGAAAAGGTCATGTTCCTTCAGGGCCGCAGAATACTTGGCGGCAGTGCTCTCCGGGAGCAGATAGGTGTTGGTGAGGCTGTGCTTGCCGTCAATGAGGTCACCGTAGGCTTTGTCGCTGCCACGCATGGCCTTCCAAAAGCTGTCGTTGTAGCTGCTGATGCCGGTAGCTACGTACTTGTTGTTGATGTGATGATTCATGATTTTGTCCTCCTTACAGACAGTAGCGGCAAAGATACATGGCCGCATTATCGGGTGTGTAGTAGTGTTCCATCTGTTTGCCACAGCAGGGACAGGCGATTTCGTCCGATTTCGTGTGGCCGTGCAGATGATAGATATGAGGCATGATTTCCTCAAGGTAGGGCTTACCGGAGCTCTTGAACTGATCCGCTGACATCGCCGGGAAGAGGGCTACCTTCTGATGGCCGGAATCGTCAATGGCGATAACAGGGAAATATCTGGTCTCCGGCAGACCGTTTTCGTCCGTGATCCTCATACCCGGCCTCCGTTCAGCGGTGTGCCGTTCAGGTCAAAGAAACGCTCACGGCAGAACTGCATGGCTTCGGCATAGGATTTGAAGACCACTGTGGAAAAACCGTACTGGACCCTCCAGTGCCAGTTCTTCGTATCGTTGCTTTCGAGGATGGCCACAGGGCGTCCCCGTTTGGTGAGAAGCAGCTTTACGCAGGTGTAATCCTTAGTGGAGAAATCTCTTGCATCAGCATCTGTAAAAGTCGCTTTTTTCTGATAAATCAGTTTGTGAAACATTGTCGTTTCCTCCTTGTTTTTGAAAAAATGAGCCGGGGGTTAATTACCCCTTTGATTTCGCATTTTTACGCACGAGACCCCACGCCGCTGTCCGGCTTGAAAGGTCACAGAGATTTTGACCGCCCTACCGGTCACAGGGAGAACGGATATACCGCATTTGCCCACCACCTTTCGTTTGGGGCAGATGGGGCAAGCAATTATAGTTATTTCGTAAGAACGTTTTTCTATAGAAAAAACCAAAGTCAGCTGCCCCATGTGCCCCAGAGTCTTATTTCAAGAATTCCACGGCCTCACGGAGCGCATAGCCCATGAGCACTGTGGTTTTCTCTCCACCGGATCTGGGACGCTTGCGTATGACCTTCCCGGCATCGAACTTCCGCAGCTCGGCAATGAAGTTCTTGTTGTTCTCCACGTAGCAGCCGTTCCCGGCGCACCATGTGCGGTAGGCGTCATACAGTTCGGAGGTCTTGGTCTCGGCCCCGGCATCGGCTATGAGGCAGTCCTCCGCAAACTGAGCGATTTTGTCGCTTTCGTGATAGTAAGCGTTGGTGGCGTCTATCACGGATTGCGGCAGTGTTAAGCCCTCGGTCTGCAGGAGCCGGTATCCCTCCAGCATCCAGTTCAGGATTGCGCTCTGCACCTCCGGCTTGCCGAACTCCGCTTTCAGGCCCTTGTCCTGCTCCCATTCCTCGAAATGCTTGTCGAAGGGTATGATTAGCACACGACCACTGGTGAAAAGCGTGGTATCCGTGATGACCGGCAGATAGTTGGTGTTGACGTAGAGCTTGAACTGCGGCTGGAAGTCGAAGCTGTTTTCGTGCAGGAACCGGGCGTTGAGCGTATCATTGCCAGTCATGCTTTTGACCTGTGCGGCATTGAGCAGAAGGCCACGGCTCGGCTCTGAGATATTGGCAAGGCGGATACCGGCAAGACGGGCGATGTCCTCGCTGGGATTCTGGCTGTTTACGCTGTGCTTGAGCGCAATCGTCTCCGGCCTGACGGCTCTGCCGTAATCGCCCATGACCCGGAGAATGCTTTCCATAAGCGTGCCCTTGCCGTTTCTGGTGGTCTCACCGTAGAGGAAGAACATACACTCGAAACGGGTATCGCCGCTGACGGAGTAGCCGAGAGCCTTTTGCAGGAACTTGGCCTTTTCCGTATCGCCGCTCATGATCTCGCTGATAAAGCGGCTGTAGCGGTCGCTCCATGCGTGGGGATCGTATTCAACGGGCGTGATCTTCGTGAGCCGGTCCTCGGCACTGTGTTCCCGGAAGGCCATCGTGCGGAGATCGAGCGTGCCGTTGGTGCAGTTGAATAGGAAACGGTCGCTGTCGAACTCCTGCATGGAGATGGGATATACGCTCTGGGCATCGGAGAGGATCGTGATCCGCATATGGCGGCTCTGCCATTTCCGGCAGAAATCGATGTAGCTTTTGCGCTTATGCTCATCGTGGATATCCAGCGCATACCGCATGAGCGCATCGGCCAGTGCCTTACACAACTCCATCGCCTTCAGGGACCCGGTGTCGGAGACCCAGCGTGTGCCGTCATATATGTGCCACTGCTTACGCTCCGGGACGAAACGGGCAATGCCCTTGAATACATCAGCGAACAATCTGCCGTTGCCGATGTCGTTCCACGGATAGCGGTCATTCTCCGCTGGGGCCAGTTCACGGAGCGTCTGCTGGAGGTCGCTGAAATCTTCCGCCGCCGAGGACCTGCCCACGGGCTTGTAGAATTCCGAACACATCGTCACGGCTTTGGTAAGCGTGGCCTGTCGGTAATCGTCCCGTTCCCACTTATCCCGCATCAGAGCCGATTGACGGAACAGCCTGTCCATCTGCTCAGTATCGCCGCCGCACCAGAACGCCAGCATCGCACACAGAGCCGCATCCGCCTCGCTGTGGCTCTTTCCGTCCGGGATGACGCCATCCCACAGGGCTTTGAACTTTTCGCCCTGTCTGGAGGCATAAGCCTTCTGGAGGACGGAGGCATCGGAGAGGTAGCTGCCCGGAGCGGTCACATGGGATACCGGCTTTTCGGCCTTCCGCATATATTTCTCCAGCACCTCCATCAGAGCGTCCGTCCGCTCCTCGATGCCGGTGCCACTGATGGCGTTGCCGGTGACCGTGACGAAACGGCTCGTGTACCCGGCCACATAGACCTCCAGCTTGATCTGCCGGTTATTGATGTAATAGCGGTCCTTGTCATATGCCGGGAGATAGGCTTTGAACAGAATCCGCACGCCGGTCCCAGAGGGGCTGTATTCTGTATAGGTATCCATCCGGGCGATGATATCCTCGGCCATATCCGACAGCACGCCGTTCTCGACACAGCTGTCGATGTCGATGGCGCAGATATCCCCGAAGACACCGATGCCGATTCCGTCATATCCGGCTCTATGCCTGACGGCGATGGCGTAATCCGTGAAGGTGGCTTTATTCGAGGAATCCGCACAGAGGCCGTTCGTCTGATACGGCACCTTGGTCCTGCTCCCGTCACGCTCCTCATATTTCCAGAGGCAGAAGGCACCTCGTTCTTTTAATTCCTGTGGCAGCTTTTCGTACATATCTGTAATCATCCTTTCCGGAGGGCTTCATCCCGTCCTCGATACCCACTGGAGGAAAACCGCCCAAGTGGTCCGCTTTTTCGGAGAAAAAATCTCTTCTCACTTCCCACCGGTCATGAGAGGCCGTTTTGACCAAAGATTTTTTAAGAAAATTTCTGTCCCTCATCTGGTAGCCTCAGCGGAGGGCCAAAACTGACGGTTTCCGAAAATTTCTTCTCTCCACTACCCACTGGAGGGTTTTGCCGGTTTTGAACGAAAGATTTTGAAGTTTTCTTTCCTCAGTACCTACTGGACAGAAATCGCCGTTTGGCCAAAAGAATCGGAAACTTTTTTCTCCCAATATCCACTGGAGGGAAATGGGCTGTTTGGCCAAAAAGATCTGAAACTTTTTCTCTCCAGTACCCCCCTTGACAGTTCAGGCCGTTTTGAACGAAAGATTTTCATATTTTCTTTCTTCAGTACCCACTGGACAAAAATCGCCGTTTGGTCTAAGAAATCGGAAACTTTTTTCTTTCACTACCCAACGGACATGAGATGCCGAAGTGGTCCGCTTTTCAGGAAACTTTTTCTCCTCCCACTGCCCAACGGACACATGGAGCCGTTTTGAACGAAAGAAAATGAAAAAAGCCTCCGGAAATTATTCGAAGGCAGTAGAAATTTTCATATTTTCGTGATATAATAAAGGGCAGTGTATGATTAAACCGTTAGGTGCAAGGAGGCACGAAATGGCTGTTACATATAAAAAGCTGTTCCATATGCTGATTGACAGGAATATGACCCCGGCCCAGCTTCAGCAGGAGGCCGGATACAGCGCAAACATATCCACACGTCTGCGCCGGGACTACTACGTTTCCCTTGAGTCCGTGGAGAAGATTTGCCGGGTCCTGAATTGTAAAGTGGACGATATCGTGGAGTTCATCCCCGACAGCCCGGAAAAGGAATAATAGCGTCCGGAGGGATTTTATGACAAAACAAGTAAAATCCAGACAGCGTGTGGCGGACCACGGTGAGGTTTTCACTGCGGACCGGGAAGTAAACGCTATGCTGGATCTGGTAAAACAGGAGACGGAGCGTGTGGACAGCCGGTTTCTGGAGCCAGCCTGCGGTGACGGCAATTTCGTAGCCGAGATTCTGCGCCGAAAGCTGGAGGCCGCAAAGAAACGGGCCATACCTCCGAGAAAGAAAAAACCGCTGCCTCTCGAATTTGAAAAGCAATCGGTCATTGCCGTGGCCAGCATTTACGGCGTGGATCTGCTGATCGATAATGTAATCGCCTGCCGCCAGCGGCTGTATGATATCTGGAATGCGGAATATGAGAACATCTGCAAAAAGGAAGTCAGCGAGGATTGCCGGGAGGCCGTCCGGTTCATACTCAGCCGGAACATCGTCTGCGGCAATGCGCTGAGCCTGAAGGTGGTCGATGAGGACGGAAACGATACGGACGAGCCTATTGTGTTTTCGGAGTGGTCCTTCGTAATGGGAACGAAAATGCAGCGCAAAGATTACCGTTTCGATAAGCTGCTGGCTGGTGAATATGAGCCCAAGGCGGCAAAGAAAAAGAAGAAAAAAGACATGGACGAGGACGGACAACTGAGCCTTCTCTCCATGCCAGATGAAAAACCGAGTGACGAGGGCGAGTTTCTAACTTCCTATATCACGGATTACAGGAGGGTCCAAGATCATGGCCAATAATCTCTATAACACGATGTACAATCCGGACGTCCTGTCCTGCATCGCCAATCTTTCAAACGATGAGGTCTTCACGCCGCCGGAAGTGGCAAATGCCATGCTGGACCTTTTGCCGCAGGAGTTATTCAGCGATCCGAACACTACTTTTCTTGACCCTGCCTGCAAAAGCGGAGTGTTTTTACGGGAAATTGCGAAAAGGCTCCTCAAGGGGCTGGAGCCGCTGTACCCGGACCTGCAGGAGCGCACAGACCATATTTTCAAGCATCAGCTTTACGGCATCGCAATTACGGAGTTAACCTCGCACCTTTCCCGGCGCAGCCTGTACTGCTCTAAATTTGCGAACGGTAAGTACTCCGTGGTCCATTTCGACAACATTGACGGCAATGTGCGTTTCAAGAACGTCAAGCACCGTTGGCAGAACGGGAAATGCGTATTCTGTGGGGCCTCTCAGCAAGAATATGATCGTTCATCTGATTTAGAAACGCACGCATACGAATTGATCCATACCACAAAGCCAGAGGAGATTTTTAATATGAAATTTGATGTTGTTATTGGGAATGAGGCTGTTATTTGTGGACTAACACCCGAAAAAGCCTGTAATTTCAAGGAATTTGCGGCATAAGCCCTTGCATTTGGGCAGTGCCGAAACTGAATAGCGATGTTATACTGGGAGTAAGCGTTGGACGCTTAGCCCATTTTTTATTGCCAGAATTGAATATGAACACGCCTTGCGCGTCTGTCTCGCCCTCCGGGGAGAATGCCTTTACGGCTGGACAGACGCGCTTTTTTTGTACCCATTTTCAGGAGGATGAACGCCATGACAGATTACTGTGAAAACGGCAAGCCGAAGGACTGCCGGTACTGCTATTACTACGGCAGACACGGCTGTATGCTGAAGGTCTGCTATTATGACCGGCCAAAGCCGGAAACGAAACCCGTAAGCGAATGCGATGACTGTCCGTATGGTAAGTGCGGGCCTTGCATCGGCTGGTGTACGAAGGAGATTCTTCGCTCGCTTGAGAGGGGGCGCGCCAAGTGACGCTGGATTATTTCTACGGTGCCCAGGCAGATCAGTTTGCCTTTTACCGCATCCCTAAGGCGCTGTTTACCGATGAACGCTTCAAGTCCATCTCCGCCGAGGCAAAAATTCTCTACGGCATTCTGCTGGATCGGATGAGCCTGAGCCGTAAAAACGGCTGGCTGGACGAACAGGGGCGCGTGTTCATCATCTTCACGCTGGAGGAGGTCATGGAGGCTATCGGCTGTGCCGATCAGAAGGCCACCAAGCTGCTGAACGAGCTGGACAGCAAAGCCGGGCTCATAGAGCGCAAGCGGCAGGGGCTGGGTAAGCCCAATCTCATCTTCGTCAAGAACTTTGTGGATAACTCCGACGGCAGCATCCCGCCTGCACCGGAATCACGAATCAAGACTCGTGAAAATCACGATTCAGCAGACGTGAATTTCACGACTCCGGAATCCCGAAAATCACGAGGAAGTAATACTGATTCAAATTATACTGATTTGAGTGAGACTGAAACCTATCCTTTCCCTTCCGGTCAAGGTGGCGGTCACGGTCAGGCACCTGTGGATAAGATGGGACGGGATATGGATGAGCGGGAACAATATCGGGCAATTCTTGAAGATAATCTGGAGTACGACATTCTCCTGGAGAACAACCCGTATGACCGGGATACCATCGCAGAGGTCATGGAGCTCCTTCTCGATACCATCTGCTCCAAACGTCAGTACATCCGAATCGCCGGGGACGATAAGCCCCGAGAGGTATCTATGATATTGACTATAATTAGCGTTGTTATCTTTATTGCAAGCCTTCAACCTTATGTAGCCTTTTTTACATTTGTTTTGTTGATTATCAAGGGCGCTTTGTTGCTAAAACGCCCATGACACGAAGCGTATCAATGATGTGACGGGCAAATTCTTTCGTTTTTTTCACTCCAAAGTTAAAGTGTGATTAGGCAAGAGCCAAATACATAAAAAACAAAGGAGCAAAAAAATGAAAGAAGAAAAGAAAAAAATCCAAAACAATTTTATTGTAGCTGCCGGACTGTTGGCTTTGTTCATTCTCTACACAGTGGCAATTATGTTTGTTGATGTGCAGCCAATCGGCCCACAGGGTTCATCTGTCGGGTTTGCGGAAGTCAATCAATATTTTCATACGCTGTTTGGTGTGAATATGCTGCTATATAGTATAACAGACTGGTTGAGTATTGCTGTACTGTTTATCATGTTCGGATTTGCAATGGTAGGTCTTGTGCAACTTATTAAAAGGAAAAGTCTGTTTCGTGTAGATAGCAGTATTTTGGTATTAGGCGGTTTTTATGTGCTTGTATTTTTGGCATATCTCTTTTTTGAGTTTTTTGTTGTAAATTACAGACCTGTTTTGATTGAGGGTGTTTTGGAAGCCTCTTATCCGTCCTCTACAACAATGCTTATGATGTGCATTATGCCTACGGCTATTATGCAATTTCACCATTTGATTTCAAGCAAAAGATTAAGGAATATAGTAAATGCTTTTTGTGGTAACCCTTCGACTTGTCCGGCGCGTGAACATATACCGCCTTTACCATGTCGTTTAGGATAGTGGGTGTCAGCTCGTTCAAGTCGAGATACTTCCGCACCTTGCAGATAAACCTGTCGATATTCTCTGCCTGTTCCTCTTGTTCTGTAATTTCTTCATTCAACCGCAACAGCTTTTCCCGCAGTTCTTTCTGCTCCTGCTCGTAGTCGTCAGAGAGCATTTGAAATCTGCTGTCAGATAGTTTTCCGCCTACGTTGTCCTCATAAATACGCTTGAATAGTCGGTCAAGTTCTTCTATCCGTCGTTCTGCCTGCGTCAGTTGCCGACGCTTCGCCGCGAGTTCTCTTTTTGCTTCGGCTTTCTGCTTCGCACCCATAGCCTTGCGGAATTGTTCTTCATGGTTCGCAACACAGGCAATCGTCATTCTCATGTGGGCGAGTACGCCCCGTTCCAAGACAACGGCGCGGATAAAATGCGTCGCGCAAACCTCTTTCCCTTTGAGCCTTGAAGTAGAGCAGACAAAGTGGTCTTGCCTTGCTTCAAAGTTCCTGCTTGTGCAGTAATACAGCTTTTCACCGCAATCGGCGCAGCGCACAATGCCGGAAAACATATTTGTCTTTCCTGTCCTCGTCGGGCGGCGTTTGTTCTTCCGCAATTCCTGCACCCGCGCCCATGTGTCAGCGTCAATGATTGCTTCGTGGGTATTTTCAAACACAAGCCATTTTTCTTCGGGATTATTGCAGGTCTTTTTGCTCTTGTATCCTTGACGATCAAGGTGGACACTTCGCCGTTTTCGATTTTTTCCAAAAGTTCGCTCCAACTTGGACGGTTGAAGTTTGTCCCGGAATATCCATCGTCCACGAAAAACAATGGATTTGAAAAATGATTTTCCTTTGCGTACTTACTTAAAATCGCCTTTTGATTTACAATGCTGTTGCTGTCGCCCGTTAGTTCATCGTCGCGGGATAGGCGGCAATAGAGGGCGGTAATCTTGCCAGACTGCCTTAACATCGTTTCTGCTCCTTTCATCGGCGGGCAGTCTGCCATTACAGGATTGCTTATACTCATTTTAACGCTCCTCGTCTTTTTCATCAATAGGGGAGTGCCCCATAAGCCGTAAAACTTTATGGGGTAGGCTTCGGCTTCCGTCGTAGCTTCCCGTAAAACGATAGAACGTCCTGCCGGATTGAATTGTAACTTCGTGTGTGGGCAACTCTTGATAGAGTGGATTTTTTACAACGATTTGCCCGTCTTTGATTGTTCGCTTCTTTTCCATTCCTTTCCCGTCCTTTCCTTTGTTTTGAGTAGGGAGCAAGCACAGCAAATGAGTACCCATTTGCGATTTTGGCTTGTTGGGAAAATCCCAAACCCTTTACTTTCTCTCACTCAATATCCCGTTTGAAAGGCAGCTTTTGTTGCACTTTCCCCCTCACTATATAAAAATGAAAATCCGGAAAATGATATTGACTTACCATGCAATTTGTGATATTCTAAATAAAAATATGTTTCTGCCGAGAAACGCTTATTCTTACTCCAGTCGGCCATGGAAGGAGTAAAAAAAAACGTCTATTTTTTTGTGGAGGTCAATATGATATTTCGAGAAATGAGGCAAAAAAAACAGGAACTATCGCGGCAAGAGATTGCGGATATTCTGCATAAGGGGACATCTGGTGTGCTTGCCCTTTTGGGCGACAACGATTATCCCTACGCCGTTCCAATCAGTTATGTGTATGACGACGGGAAAATCTATTTTCACAGCGCAAAAAGCGGTCATAAAATAGACGCTATTCAAAGAACTGAAAAAGCGTCGTTTTGTGTGATTGATAAAGATTTAGTTGTGCCGGAGGAGTACACAACTTATTTTAGAAGTGTAATTGCTTTTGGACAAATACGGATAATCGAAGGTGATCTCGAAAAGAGAGCAGCGATAGAAAAATTGGCAATCAAATATGCGCCGGAAGATACTGCCGCAAGCCGCGATCATGCCATAAACCGTGGGTGGAAGCCTCTTTGTATGTTGGAAATGACAATCGACCACATAACAGGAAAAGAGGCGATAGAACTTGTAAAAGAAAAGGAAAAATTAAATAGACTGTAAATAAAATCAGCCCGCCGGGGTTTCATTTTATTGTGTAGTAGGCCAGCGTTACACAAACGCTGGCCTTTTTTTATTTGTTAGGAGGATTGATTATCATGTATGAAGGCAAATCACACACTTTATTTGCCAAATATGCCGTACCGCAAATGATAGGGTTGCTGTTTAACTCGGTCTATATGATTGTTGACGGTGTATTCATTGGCAATCGACTTGGCCGCGACGCTATGGCCGCCGCTGCCGTTTCTGTTCCGCTTGTCGAGATACTAATTGCATTGTCTATGGCAGTTGCCACAGGCGCGGGCGTTTTGATTTCCTCACATCTCGGTCAAGGTGAGAAAGAAAAAGCACGCCACATTTTTAGCCTTGCCGCCCTATGTACGGCTGTTATGGGGCTGTTGATTAGCGTATTGGGAAATATTTTTATTCACCCGCTTGCTGAACTTTTAGGCTCAACTCCGGTTATCCATGATGAAGCAATCAGTTATATGTGGTACATCATTACCTTTTCCCCATTCCTGCTTTTCAGTTTCTTGTTAAGCGGTCTGGTGCGTAATGATAACCGTCCAAAACTTGCCATGTTTGCCCTCATGTTTGGCTCTGTATCAAATATTGTCTTGGACTATGTGTTTATGTACTTGTATCAGATATTACGTCATTATTCTGATAGTGAGCACCCTTTGACAACACAGCAAATTTTGAAAATCATGGATGAAAAGTATCACATACAGATTCACAGAGTATCTGTTCAGAATTATGTGGAAATCTTAAATTCATGCGGTATAAAAGTTAACCAACAAAGAGCTCAGGATAAATACTATTACTTAGATGATCGTACATTTGATATTCCAGAGCTAAAGCTGATGATTGATGCCGTTCAGGCATCGCACTTTATTCCGGAAGATAAAACGAATGAACTGATTGATAAACTCCTTACACTTACCAGCGACTATAATGCCGATAGACTAAGGGAAAATATTTATTTTGCCAATAAGGTCAAAGTACCAGACTCAGGTAATTATGTTATCGTCGAATCCATCAGTAAAGCTATTCATGCTGGAAAGAAAATATCATTTCAGTACTTTGAGTACGATGTTAATAAAAACAGGGTGTTGCGACACGATGGAAAGCCGTATATCATTAGCCCGTACACGATGATCTGGAATGGTGATTACTACTATGTTGTCGGGTTTTACGATGGCAGACAGGAAGTGAATGGGAAAGACAGGGATTTTTGCAAACGACGGAGGGCAATGTGGTTCACTACGGTTACATTGAAAAATTCATTGAACGGCTGGGCGAACGCTTCAATATCCGCGAGATTGCTTTCGACCGTTGGGGCGCCGTACAAATGGTGCAGAATCTTGAGGGTATGGGGTTCACAGTCGTTCCCTTCGGGCAGGGTTTTAAGGACATGTCCCCTCCCACCAAGGAACTGATGAAGTTGGTATTGGAGCAGCGTATCGCACACGGTGGGCATCCGGTTTTACGGTGGATGATGGACAACATTTACATTCGCACCGATCCTGCCGGAAATATCAAACCGGACAAAGAAAAAAGCACCGAAAAAATAGACGGTGCGGTTGCTGCCATTATGGCGCTCGACCGTGCGATTCGGTGCGGGAATGTGTCTGCCGAAAGTGTGTACGATGCGCGGGGGTTGCTGTTTCTGTAATAATAAAAATACGGAGAAGCAGTTGTTCACCGCTTCTCCATAAAGAGATTATGTTAAACCTTTACTGAACCGCTATTCTGAGGCAGGAAAGCAAACACTTCCGGGGGTTCTGTCGTCCAAAGTTTCATGACATCAAGCTGATGCTTTGTCAGTACTGCTCTCGGATTGGATATCCTGCAAAACGCAGTCTTGAAATTGGACAGACTTCTGCTCTGTGTAATGTCTGTAATTCTCTCCGCATCGGTAGCGCGGATAATCTCATCTTCAAGGTTCTGCACCTGCGGTAGAAATACCAACTTGGATTTTCCGCAATAAGTTTTAATATACTCAATATTTTTTCTGAGTTTTTCGGTAATCGGCACATCGGTATCGAAAACAAAAACCACCGTAGTACCGGGTTTCACCGTCATCAGAACAGATCTCGGAATGTAGGTTGAAATGACATTCAGCACCTTGGTCTTGCCCGGAGTAATGAGTTCCGGTTTCTCTTTGAGTGCCTTTATAAACACCTCATCACAGGAGCCTTCGCAAAAATAGATGCAGTTATTCCCGCTCATGGTCCCACCCCCTATCGAGAGAATCCAAAAGCGATTCATTGGGAAGCGAAGCGAAAACATCGTTTTCAACTGCACACCGAATGGAATCCGTGTTGCGCTTGAGAATATCGGAAGCAAAAATTACAGACACCGTTGCTTCGCCATCCTCTACGGTTTTGCGCAGAAACGCAAAAGAATGCTTCGGAAGATTCAAATCAAGCATATCCGTATTGTGCGTAGTAAAGATCAGTTGCTCATTCTCTTTCAGGCAGTCAACCATAATACCGAAAATGCGCTTTTCAATATCCGTTTGCACATACGAAAAATGCTCATCGCAATAATAAAAGCTGTTAGCCTCCGACATGATTGCAGCTAAGAAGATCGCAATATCGACACCCTCTGCGGTTCCGCTTGACAAAACATCCCGATTGAGCAGTTTACCGTCCTGAATGATAATTTCTGTCCCTTTTCTTCGGATGATAAAAGAATCCCGCAAATCCTTTGATTCAGATACATCGGTCAAGGTCGGGTCAAGTGTTCCGATAACAGCTCGCAATGTACGGAGCAATGTTTCCTTCTTTACACCCGAAAGATTCAGGGTAGACTCTATTTCAGGATAAGCAAACCGATAGTTGAGTTCGCCGAATACCTCCCGAAGTGTTTTCACTTCGGCATTGGGGAGTATCGATTTTTCACCGAACTTAGCAACGCATTTTTCATAAGAGTCTTTTTCGTCGATAACAGCAGAGCAATGACGAAGTTCCACAGCAGCTGTTGCGGCCTCTATGCGTCCTTCAAACCGGTGTAAAACATAACCATCATTTACAAAATCAACGGAAAATGTCCCGATTGCATTCTGTTCTACCAATTCCAAGAGCAACGCCGTATTACCGGTATTGATATACTTGAAAATCTTTGCCAGAGCTTTTCCGAGGCTTGTTTTGCCAGTGGCATTGGCTCCCATCAAAAGCACAACTTTTTTATATCTGAAATTCGGTCTGCCGGCAAGATGTTCATTCTCAATAATGGAATTCACAATTTTCTTCGGATAAGAGAAATTGATATTAAAGTCCGAAAAGCCCAAAATGTTTTTCAGTATTACATTTAAAACAATCATGGCTACCTCCAATAATATTAGTTCGTATTTTACGAAGTAATTATACCACAATTGCGACCGGAATTCAAGTGGTAAAATATATTATTTTCGCTTTTTACGAAAATATTTTTGTTTCTTTCGCCTTTTTATATGGATACGCCAAGCCAACAGTACAAATAACACCCGAACAGTAATTTCAAAGGAGGATATCTTTCGTGGGTCTTTTTTCCGGGCTGTTCCGCTCACGGGACAAGCCTCAAAACAGAACAACCGGCAGTTCCTACGCTTTTTTCATGGGCGGCTCGACTGCCGGAAAAGCAGTCAATGAACGCTCTGCCATGCAAATGACAGCCGTATATGCCTGTGTGCGCATCCTGTCGGAGGCCATCGCGGGACTGCCGTTGCACTTATACGAATATGGCTACGACGGCAGCAAGGAGAAAGCAGTGGAACATCCGCTGTATTTCCTGCTTCACGATGAACCGAACAAAGAAATGACAAGTTTTGTTTTCAGAGAAACGCTGATGACGCATCTGCTTCTCTGGGGCAACGCTTACGCACAGGTTAAGCGTAGAAGAAGCGACCGTTCTTTTTCTGAAGGAGGTAGTAGCCCGAAAAGGTTTGCCGTTTCCGGTTTCAGAGAATGAATTGCGGGAACTGCGCCACATAAGAACTGAGAGGGATATATGATTTATGTACTTTCGGATATCCACGGAAATGCAAAAAACTTTGACGCGATTCTGCAGCAGATCTGTCTGCAGCCGGAGGATACACTCTACATTCTCGGAGATGTCATAGACAGGCATCCCGACGGCATCCGCATATTGAGAAAAATCATGTCTATGCCGAATGTCAAGATGCTTTTAGGCAACCACGAATACATGATGTTGGAAGCCTTGAAAGCTCCCAAAAACGAGATTTCGGACAGTCCATGGGAACGAAATTGGCCGTCGAAAAAAATACGGCTTTGGTATAGGAACGGTGGAAAAGTGACACATGACTACCTCAAACACATACGAAAAAGTATCCGCGCAGAAATTGTCGCGTATTTGGAGGCACTTCCCATCAACATCGACATTGAGGTAAGCGGAATCAGATACAAACTCGTTCACGGCACCCTGCTTGAAAACTACGGAACAGGCTATCGATCATACCGATACGCCTCCCCGGTGGAATTTGCCGTGTGGGAGAGGTTACCTATTGATGCCCCTGTACCGGAAGGATATACACTGATATTCGGGCATACGCCCACAATTCACTATCACAGCGACAATCCTCTTACGGTTTGGTACGGGGATCGTCTGATTGGCATTGACTGCGGGAGCGGATTTCCTATAAATGAAAATGCCTACCTTGAAAAAGGCAGGCTGGCATGTTTACGACTTGATGATATGAAAGAATTCTATTCGGATGGCATTGCCAAAGAATCACGCAGATAAAAACAGTATGAAAGGAATGTAAGAAATGAAATGGAATGTTATAGTAAAGGATCTTTCAACCGGAACCATCGGCCCGTATAATATTTTTGACAGTGCAGACTTCCGTATTGCTGTCGAAAAAATAATAGCGCAAAAGTATGACAAAACACATTTTCTCGAGGAGCTTGACCGAGAAGCAGATTACTGTTTCCGGGCTCAAATTGAGTGGGAAACTTTTTTCACAACCTGGCCGCCTTATATTGGCGCAGAGGAGATAAACAGAATTATCAAAGAGTTTTACTTAAATCGGGAACAAGGAGTACCCCTGCCGGAACACACCAAAGTCAATCTCGAAACCAAGCACAGAATTGATGTATATGCCCAACTCCATGCCAACTGGGAACGATTTTCTGATTATGTGTGGAAGGAGGGGCAAAAATGAAGAAATCTATAAAACTTGTTTGGAATGCATACAATTATCGGTCTGTCGGACAGGGTCTCCGGGTGTTTAACATTTTCGATCATTACTCTTTCATGGAATCCGTCAGGAAACTCTTGAAAAAGCCCATGTCAAAAGAGGAATTCAGTGAGCTGCTACGACGGGAAGTTTTATACTATTACTGGTCAAAAGCTGAATGGGAATTGGTTATAACGGATACGCAGCCACATATAAACAGCAAAGAACTGAACCGGTTGATTACCGATTGCTATCTGAAGCGAACCGTAGCAGAACCGCCCCTACTTTTCAGCCATGTCAACCTGTCGGATGCGGAAAAGATTGATGTATACGAGCAGGTTAGGCTTAACTGGGACGAGTTTGTCGACTATGTTTGGAGTTTCTCGAAATCTGCATTCAACAGATAAAAAGGTACCATTTGATTACCAAAAACTCGAAATAATACTCAAAAGCTATTTTTTCCATTTTATGTATTGTTTTTTTATTATATTTATGGTATAATAATCTATAAAGGGGGTATCTTCATTAAGTATGTATGTATAGAATGACTCCCTTCAGTGTTCGAAATAGTATGCATACTCTCAGAAAAGTGGTAGAAATAAAAACTGAATAGCCACGCGATCATAAAAAAACGTATGACTCTTAAAATGAAGGAGAATAAAAACGGGAATTATAGTATCAAATGTTAAGAATATGTTTCTTCTCTCTCATCCGGAACAAGAAAATCTCCTTAAACCATTTTTAAAGGGGTTTGACGTCACATACGCAGACAAAGTACGAATCAATAATACACTACTTTTTGTATTTATGTTGAAACCGGAACAATATTTAAGTGAAGCATTTGGGCTAGATAAGGAAATTCTTTTAGCATATACTCCATATGAAACACTTCAACCTCGTGCGATTCAAGCAGTAAATATGCTTTTTGAATCTTTTCCATTCAAAAATCGTGTAGATACTTTGAACTGTTTTTTGATTTCCCCAGATTCTGAAGTGCTTAACTATGCCGGAATAACCAATTTTACCGATGAACAATCCCGCTCAATTGTTCCGTTTGTGTATAGTCAATTGATCTCAAACAGTTCTGATTCATGGTATGTACGCAATACATTGAGGAAAAACTTCTACGATGTTGATTTGTTTGGCTATACGCTTCCGCTAAGAGATGAAACTTCTTTTTTTGGTAGGCAACAAATAGTAGCACATTATATAGATGCCATAAAACGTTGCGAAAATCGCGGAATTTTTGGTGTTAGAAAATCAGGGAAAACATCTCTGCTTTTCAAAATTGACAGAATAATTCGCGATCAACGTCTTGGATATGTGTTTTTTTACGATTGTAAATCACCATCTTATAGAAAAATGCACTGGAATGAATTATTAGGGGCAATATGTGACAATATTGCAAAACGCCTTAATATAAAAATCAGAAAGGAGTACGATAAAACAAACATAATAAAAAGTTTTCGGTACGTTATGAAGACAGCTTCGGACATGAATAAAAAAATTGTTATAATGTTCGATGAAATTGAATACATATCGTTTAAAAGCCCTATGGACATACACTGGCATACAGAATTTGTTGATTTTTGGCAAACCATATGGTCTGTACAAAGTTTACACAGAAACTTAGTATTTATTCTATCTGGAGTTAATCCGAGTGTTTCGGAAACTGATACTATAGACGGTATTCAAAATCCATTATTTGGAATCGTGCAGGCTGAGTATCTTCAGGGATTATCTCCAGAAGATGCTAGAACCATGATACATACTCTTGGAAAGCGGATGGGACTGAATTTTGATTATGAAGCCATAACATTACTCTACAACCAATATAACGGACATCCAATGCTCTTGCGCTTAGCATGTAGTTATATCAACCGACAATTTGAAAATGAAAATAGACCCATAACAATAACCAAAGAAACGGTTGCAGGAATCCAGGAAGGTATAGACATTGAATTGGCTTATTATTTTAAACATGTAGTTTCTGAAATACAGCAATTTTATCCAGAAGAGTATGAAATGTTTGAAATGCTTGCATCAGGGCAAACATCTGACTTCGTAGAATTATCTCAAATTACAGAATACACCAAGCATTTATATAATTATGGACTGGTGGCAAAAAACAGCAACGGAACACCTTATGTGAAGATGCCTGTAGCTGGAAGATATGTTGCTATGGAGCTTGCCAAAAAAGAGAACAGAACCACATTATACAAAGTAGTCGAGTTAGATAAGCGTAGTTCTTGGGTATCACAAAGAGCAAAATCCATTATTAGAGATATACGTCAACTAGAATTAGCGATTCGAGGGGCATCCAAAGATAAGTTGTTCGGAGAAAATTCTTTTCCTGAAGCAGAAAAATTTGCATCGATTACACCAGTTGCATCCGGTGCTGAGTTTCAATCCTTTTTTAACATTTGCAATAGATGCTTCGTCGAATCAATTGAAAATTATGGAAAATCAATCGAAAAGACAAAATATTTTTGGAATGAAATAAAAAATTCATACCCTAATCTTTTTAATGTATTGCACCGTATAAAAATTTATCGACATTCAGAGGACCACCTTATGCTTGAGCAAGATGTAGCAAAAAAATATAGTGAATATTGGTCTACCGACACACAGGGTATCTCGGACCCAGACGAGCAGCGCTTTGTAATACAACAAAAATTATTAGAAGAATTTCTTACTGCAATCCAAATCGAGATTGATGCTATTACCTAATCTCTAGGACGATCTTTCTTAAGATGAGGGAGAATGACTGTCGCCCGCCATTCTCCCTCATAGTATCCATCAAAGAGGCAACGGCTATCTTACTTTCCGCTTACCTCCTTCTTCAAATTTTCAGATAATTGGGTATAAATATAATTATACTCCGTATACTCCGCACTACGGTTCTTCTCCACCTTTTTACCGGCCTCCGTGTTATCCAACACAAGCCCGTTAACAAATAAGGTATTGCTACCGTTGAGTTGCGAACGAAGAGTCCCAAATAAGTCATAAGAATTACGATATGTCATACTCGTCCAATCGATGTTTTCGACTTGTCCGTACATAGATGCCTTATCGTCAAAGCAGTCAACTCTGTAATAAATATCGTAAGCCGTAATGTAGTCACCGGGAACAAAATATTTGCCAAGATAGGTATTGAGAAGAATACACTTATCGAGCAATTCCGAAGTATCATCCTTAAGTGGCATATCATAATTTCTTGCAACGATGATTAACTCACTGCCGTTATAAGAACGCTCCGCCTTGAAGAAAATGTCCTCAGCACTCATCAATTCTTCAATGAAATCAACAACCGCCGTGTTGGCAAGTCCCCGGAGTCTGATGAAGACGGTTCCGACGAATCTTTTCTTGTTCTGAATACCTTTCAGTTTTTTAAAGAATCTGATGCCGGATGCAGAATCGAAGAAATCCAATTCTTCCGATTTTGTCCCCTCGACAGATTCTTTTTTCTCGCTCTTTGTCCGAATCTCGTAATGATTCTGCACCTTTACGATTTCAAAAGCAATTCCGTTTGCAGTAAAGCACGGAAATTTATCTGCCTTTTCATCGTTCGTACTGATGTGGCAGCAAACCAAATTATGGTCGGCCGTAACGCCACCCCTGCTCTGCGGAAGGACATGATCCAAATTCCATCCGAACTCGCTGTTACGATCATTGTAAGCCCCCTTGGCGATGGTTCTTCCGGCAAAATCCACTGCCTTCTTCGTATCCTTACCAAAGGACTTGTTCCAAAGCCGCATGGCGGTTTCTCTATTCAAGTCCATGAACTGCTGTTTGCTCTTTCCCATTTTTGTATATACGGAAAGATGCCAATTGCCTCCTGTGATGAAGTCAATTCAACAAAAGCATGTAACCGACCATAGGGCGACCTATTGCTATAAGCCTCAAAGGGCAATCCTCATAATAGCGTTACAGAAGATTAGCCGGTTCGTTTTCAATGGCGTTCCATCGAAAAGGTTCAGTTTCATCGAATTGCATTTTTATTATACCATAAATATGGCAATTTTTCAAGTGTCTCGGGCAAAAAAACGCCTTGTTGCCTGTTATGTTTTTCTCATACCTATATTTTGCTATTACAAAAAACTGCATTTTTTCGATTAGCCCCTTTTTATCAGCCGCAAAAAAGTGTCCAGCTGGAAAGGAGTAGAAAGCACAACTTCAAATTGAAAATCTGCTTTTTTCTTCTCGACCGTGTCTCTTTTTTAGTTCGACACCCCAAAATTCAGAACAAGCACCCCATTTTCAGAGCAAAGCACCTCATTCCTTGCTTCTGACACCCCAAAGCAAAAGAAAAACCACCCCAAGTCAGAGCGGCTGCGATTCCAATTTAGTTTCTATCAAATTCTGCGTTGCAACACAAAAAACGGATATCGTAAGATCTCCTTTTTTCTTTGCTTTTCGCCGTTTTTCTCTCGTTTTCTCACATTTTTGAAGCAGATCCGCTCTGAATTTCGGGGCGGATCTTTTCTGTATTTTTCTGCACTAAATTTCCAAAACTCCGGTTAGTGCATATTTTGGTACATGTGTTGCCGATTTTACAGAACTCCCATGGTAGAGGCTGCAGGTTTGAAGCTCTCTCTCACGAACCGCTTTTTGTCTCTCCAAATCAAAATTGTGAGCCATCAAAAGGAGGAAAACAAAATGGTAAACATCTTCAGAAAACCAAACGGAACCTATCTCATTCGCATTTCGGCAGGCAAGGATGACCGTGGCGAGCCCGTCACCGTCTCCCGTACCTTCACTCCATCGAAGCCGACGCTCAGTTATCTTTCGCTCCAGAAAGAAATGAACCTTTTTATCGAAAATCTTCAGGTGCAGATTTTGAACGGCGAAATTCTGGATGCGAACGGGCAGAAAATCGCACCAAACTCTCCAGGAAAACGCTGTTTCGGGATTTCTGCGAAAAATTTTTGGAGATCAAGGCAAGCGAGATAGCCCCCGGTACTCTTGCCTTCTATCGTCAGATCATTCAAACACATCTGATTCCGACTTGCGGCATGATGCGAACGTAGATATTTTTATGCGCTCAATAGCTGGCAGACGAATATTTTCCAAAGAGATTTCTTCCTTCTCTTTCTTCATTGCAATGAAAGCATAAATATTTCCATTTTCTATCAGGGTTAGCGCTTGACATCCTTGTTTAGCCTTCTTGTCAAACCATTCACTAAACTCATCATAATCAGACTTTAATGAATCAAAGAAGGGATCTGCAAGGTTAATAGCAGAAAAAAGGAACCCATGATAGTTTATTAATCATATTGCACCTCTTTATGTAAGCGGTTGTTCCCTCAGAGTAATCCGCTTCAGCATATATCCCGGAATCAAAGTCTTATCAAAGTCCCATACAATCGCTATTCGGTTTGACATAATTTTCTCCTATACTTTTTCTCAAATCCCAAAGAACCTCTCAAAGAAGCCCTTCAGTTTTTCTATGATTCCGCGCTTTTTCTCTGCGCGGTTTCCGCCGCCGAAGCGGGATGTGGGCGGCATCAGTTTGTCAATATCGGTGCCGGTCGTCTTGATCTCCCCGTCGCGGAAGGCGTTATCGATAAATTTGCGCGTCTCGCTCTCGTTCAGCTTTTCATCGGCAATGATGGCGGACAGCTCTTTTTCCTTTTCCTCTGCCACATAGCCGTGCCATTCGGTCAGCACATCTTCCACATCGTTGATGCCGGAAATAAAGGTCTCGATCAATGCCTTTTTACTGCGCAGTTCAAGGCTGGCATCAACGGCTTTTTGAATCGTGATCAGAATCTCTTTGTCTGTCCCGTGCGTGTCATGATACTTCTTGACAAGCAAAAGGATGTAGTCAATATTGATCTCAATCTGACGGATCAACTCGACTTCAAACACCACGTCGTCGGTGATGTCCTCTTTCTGCCCGTCGCGCCGCCGCTCGCGCCATTCATCGCGCAGATCCTGATACCGTCCGAGATAGTCCTGCAAGTCCCGCTCGGACAGCAGATCCTTCCCCGCAAACTCATCGAAAGACGAAAGCAGATTGCGCATCCGAAGGATCGCCCCAAACAGCGCGATAAAATGCTTCTGATTCTGTTCTCCCTCCACACGCGGCTCAGACAATGGAAAGTCGGTTTCCAGTTCCGTTATCATGTCCACATATCCGGGGTGAGACTGGTCCGCCGCATCGATATAGCCGTGGTAATAGTCGTCAAACTTGCGCATCAGGACAATGCCGCCCGCATTTTTATCGCCGAACAGCGAAATGGCGGAGTCCACCCGCTTTTGCAGGTTGCGGAAGCAGACGATGTTGCCAAAGGTCTTGATGCTGTTCAGAATTCGGTTGGTGCGGCTGAATGCCTGAATCAGCCCGTGCATCCGTAGGTTTTTGTCAACCCAAAGCGTATTGAGCGTGGTTGCGTCAAAACCGGTCAGGAACATATTGACCACGATCAGAAGGTCAAGCTCCTTGTTCTTAATCCGTAGGGAAACATCTTTGTAATAACTCTGAAATCCGTCGCCATCGGTGGAATAATTGGTGCGGAACATCTCGTTATAGTCGCGGATGGCGCTGTCGAGAAAATCGCGGCTGCTCGCGTCAAGCGCGGAGGTATCCTCCGGATTTTCCTCGTCCAAAAGGTCGCTGTCGGGGTCGGCTTCGTTGGTGGTATAGCTGAAAATGGTGGCAATGCGCAGTTTCTTGGTCGGGTCGGCGGACATCTGTCGCTTGAATTCGTTGTAATAGAGCCTTGCCATCGGCACGGACGCGACCGCAAGCATGGAATTGAAGCCCGAAAGCCGTTGCTTTTGCTTGATCTCCTCCACAGCCCCGCGCGCGGCGGACGCCACCTCGGAAATATTGGTCAGCGTGTTGTAAATATATGTCTTGTCGCCGCGGTAGGTCTTTTGGTCGAAGTGGTAAAGGATAGCGAAATACACCCTGCCGCCCGAAACGACAATCTCATTGATGCCGATGCTGTATCCGTGGTCGACATTGAAATCGAATTCACTGTTGATATCGATAATGCCGTCGTCGCAGATAAGCTTTTTGTAATCCGAGCTTTCAAAAGGAATACCGCGGCGCGCGAGAAGCTCCTGCTCGAGCGTTGCGGGATCTGCCGCGGAGGAAGCTTCGGAACCGCCTGCCGCCGAACCGGCATCCGGCACGGAAGAAGACCGAACCGTGTGGGACGTTTCTGATCCTTGATCACCCGATTCCGTGCCCGAACAGGCGCCAAACAGCGCCGAAACGGCGATCATGACGGCGATCGCACCGCATAAAAGCGGCTTTCTCTTTCTCTTGAAACAAAACATAATGTACCCTCACTTGACGGATGATTAAATACCGTTTTTGTAATAATATCATGGACTCGACCGCAATTTCACTACAATTCCCAAAATGTCAATTGACATTTCGGGAACGAGTTTGAATAAAACGCTTTTCTTTTTTGTGTGAACGGTATATAATGATGGAAAACAAACCGAACGGAGCAAAGCGATGGAATTCTGCGAAAGACTGAATGAATATATAAACACCCTTTCCTGCACGGCAAAGGAGCTTGCCGAAGCGGCGAAAATATCGCCCTCCGCATTCAGCCGTTACCGCAGCGGGGAACGTGTTCCGGAAATGGGTTCGAGTGCATTTGAGGGAATATGCCGCGCAATCGCGGAAATCGCATCGCAAAAGCGCATCGATCTTACCGCCGATTCCGTCCGGGATGGATTTGCGGAATGCGAGGATCTTTTCACAACGGATAAGGAACATCTGCGCCGCAACTTCAACACGCTTATCTCGGTGCTGAACATAAACATCACGCGGCTGTGCCAATATATGAATTATGATCCATCCGCAATATTCCGTATCCGCAGCGGGACGAGAAACCCCGGTGATGCCGAACAATTCGCATCCTCCGTCGCCTCGTTCACGGCGCGGAAAATGAGCGCCGAGAAGATCATGCCGACCGCCGCAAGGCCCACGCCCGCCATATAGCGGATATCGACCGCCGCTCCGACGAGGACGAACAAAACGACCTCCGCCGCCAGCCATAGCTTGCCGAATTTTT
>OGOZ01000570.1_pt1 | contig 24668 bp, 13 predicted proteins | sample 1552801 | NCBI WGS metagenome assembly OGOZ01 (sample SAMEA2580196, study PRJEB22360) | human gut metagenome | biome: human gut; feature: human-associated habitat; material: faeces | place: Denmark | collected 2008/2010 | reverse complement strand
TTCTTTCCGGTATGCCAGTGTCTGATTATATACAAAACGACAACAGCCAAATGTTTTTGCAATCTGTATTTTCTGCTCATTATTAGGGTATATTCTGTATTTATATGCCTTTAACATCCACTGTCACCCTCTTTCTCAACCTTGATTTTCTATATATCTCTTCAGCATTTCTTCCGATACATTTCCTACACTACATGCAAAATATCCATCTGTCCAAAATGTATTTTCTGACCAATAATGTTTCTTTAGTTTCTTAGAATATTTCCTCCACATTTGGATAGTGGATTGTTGTTTTAGAACTCTTACTATTTGAAGTGGAGATATTTTAGGTATAGATTCAACCATCATATGAATATGATCTTTATCAACTTCCATTTCTTTAATCGTAAAATCATATCTCTTACTGATGTTGTACATTGTCTGTTTTATATCTTCTCCATATCTAATTAGGAGTTTCTTCCTATATTTACAAACAAATATAATGTGATATGTAAGAATGAATTTGCTATGATTTCTACTCTTATAATTTTTGTTTGTTTTATTTCCACTCATGTATATTATTCTCTATCTACATTTACATTCATCCACTAGGCTAAAGACCTAGTGGATTTCTGCTTTTTATCTTTAAAGTCCAAGTTTTGCTTCGATTGCTTGTAATCGAGTTTCTAGGTCTGCTTTTTCTTGTTTGACTTTGGCAAGTTCACCTTTTGTTGATTCTAATTCTTTATAAATATGCTGTACCATATAAGTAGTAGGAGCGATAAGTTCGTCATAACGAAGTCCATATTCTTCTGTCATGTCGTCTACACCATATAGTTCCTTTGCTTTGTCGGGATCAATAGGTCGAGAAGTGCAAATATCAAATGACTCATTGTAAGTGTCTCCATAATCACTAAATACCTTATCAACATGTTGTGCCTTAAAACCAAAGTGATAATTATCATTGGAACTTTGTTTGAGTTGATATTTTACTGGTTCGATGTTCATATAAGCATCAATAATATTGTCATCAAAAGATTCAAAATTCTTTTTGATACGTTCGTCTGAGGTCTTTGTAAAGCCTACACGAGAAGTAACGCCATTTGTGTTGATGTACATCATTCCAGAGCCTGAGTCATTATTTACATAGAACGCATGATAATTTGCATAGTAGTATATATTATTTCCACCTGAATAATTCCCACAACCAAGATAGGCATCTGTTTGCCCAGCCCAACTAAAATGTCCGTTAGTACATGTATATATGTGTGCATCACAATACAAATCTCCTGTTACAGTAGCCGTTCCAACAATCTGTAGTCCCCATTCTTGTGCTATAATCCTAGACGTATAGTCAGAATCACTGTTTCCATAGTGAAAGTCAATAAATGGCGTATACCCATAAAGCTCGATAGACCCATTGTTATCTGGATTAAGCTGAATCTTATTAGATCCATAGTTGGCATGAATTTTGCCGCTTACAACAACATCTCCCGTTGTTTCTATGGCATTATATTTAGAAATGTCTGTTGAAGAAACAGTAATTGGACTATTAATTTTAATTTTAGTATCACTAGGGTCTCTTTGTATATCGGAAATCAAGTTGCCAGAATCGTCAGTGTGTAAAATTGACCATCCGTATCCCTTCTTTGCAGCCATAGACACATGACTCATCGTTACTGTGCTGTTTGAGGAAATTGTATCGGTTGCCGTAATCGTTCCGATATAATTATCATCCATTTTCAAATTAATTTGTCCAGACTGTAATATAGTTGTGTATAGGTGATTTTTTTTATCATTACCAACCATAGTTTTTCTAACTTCTAACCCACCATTATTGTAGATTACTAAAGATGCATCTGTTGGAGTATCTGAAGATCTATTTGCTCCAATGGCATTGTTCGTTTCTCCTGCCCATAACACATATTTCCCTTTTGTACCGCTTATACCTGATCCGAATATGTTCTGATCAGCATCATATGTTGTGTAAATTGAATAATTATCAACACTCCAGCCACCAATACTACCTTTCGTAGCAGTAATCTGTCCACTCAGGTTCGCATTCTTGGCAATCAAATTACCATTTGAATCCCAACTCAAATTAGGACTTGTAAAGCTACCATCACCCAGATTTAAGAATGATCCCTGCGTACCACCAGAAGAGATGTAGTTGTGAGATTTAATGGCATCTGTTGCGATTTTATCTGCCGTGATAGAACCAGCCAAAATTTGATTACCAGTAATAGTATCGGTTTTAATACTTCCACCATCTATAATGGTTTCCTTGTCGAATATGTAAGTACCAGGTTCATTTGAAATAGAATCAACCTCTTCCAACATGATGCAATCTACCCATACATTAAAAGTTTGGGGCGCACTAGAACTGCTTGGTCTACCCCAGATAAGAGGAACTACAGACCAGTATAATCCAGTTGCATTATCTGCGACTTTTATTGCACAAACAGCTCGTTGCCAATCCGTACTTAGATTAACACCAGTAGAACTTCCTGGTAATTTTCTCGGATCAATGTTAGATAGATAAAGTCCATTTGTTTTAGTGTCTGGGGTATCATGTCCCTGAATATCTATCATGAACATTCCCGTAGTAGAATCTGATTTTACATAACAAGAAAGTATGTATTGTTTACCTGCTTGTATTTTTACACAGCCGTAATTATTTGCAGAACTTCCTAAATACAATGGTGTTGTACTTGAGTTTAAATTTGCAGTAGTATAACTGATTTTAAGAGATTTATCTCCATCATAAGATACCGAACTATCAATGCCGACAGAAGTTACACCGTTATCTTTTGCGTAGCATATAGCATCTTCTTGTGAGGCAACATTTTCAAAACTAGAGTAATCTAGATTATATAGATTCTTTCTGCCATCTCCTTTAGCAGTATTCATAAAGCTTACAATACCATCAAGATTAATGTTTGCTGATACAAGATTCATTAATCTATCAGTAATTTCGAAATTACTTGAACTTGTACCGCTTTTGACAATCCAACTGAATTTATCAGCGGTCTGATTAGCAATAGTTTCTACATTCACGATCTTCCCGTTAACATCTTCAGGCGCTAGTGTGAATGGCGTAGCAGAAGTACCACGCTCAATCTTTAGACAAATTTGTGAAATGTCGGAAGGAGCAATTTGTGTTTTTGTGCCATCTCCCCATCGTAAGATGATAGACATATATTTGGCATCACCACAATTAATTGTACTAGGAAATGATTTCCAACCAGTTTCACGAAGTAAACCCTTTTTTGCATCATACAATGTTCCGTAAAAAGATAGAGTTTCCTTTGATGAATTTGTTGTTGTACCACCAGCACTAACAGTTATGTTACCAGATACGGAAAATATGTCTTTAATACGAATTCGATAAGTGGTTGAAGATTTAATCGAAGCATATGTAGAACCAACAGCTTGTCCACCATTAATTCCTCCTTGCTCCCAATTTACAGGCAAGTTACTAATCAAATTTTGACCATTAATTTCATTGTCTTCAGGAGCTTCAGTGTAATCTGTGGCTTTTGTTCCACGCTCAAGTTTAGGACATGCATAATAAACCTTATCGTCTCCAGACATAGAAGCTGTTTCTTCGAATCCAATTTCGGTCATATATGTATCAGTTGCCAACATATTTTTTGTAACTGTAAATGTGACAGAATATCTTGTCCAACTTGTACCAACATTAAAAGCCGAACCATTGAACCAATAAGCATTTGCATTCCCTTTGAATCGGTACGAACAGTTAATGCTTTTTCCAGATGCGTTATTTGTTTTGGCGTATAGGGAGTATGTCAGTGTATCTCCAACTTTAACTAACCCTCTATCAATAACATGTGATTTGAACAAGCATACCAACCTTCCCCATTGATTTTTAACCGACCATACAGGGCATCCGTTAAATGTTTCGACTTCATCTGTTAACCAACCAACGTCATAATAATCTTTATGTGCTCTAATAGTTTGAGAATACAGCAATAAATTCCTGCCACCAATTTCCAATCCATTAAAATCATCCTTAGTCACATAAGTCTGACCAACAGTAGTTTTAAATCCATTCATTGTTTGCTTAAAATCACTGTAGTCATTCTTAAAACTTGTGAAGTTCTCACCATTGTCACCAATTACACTTGTGACCTTACTGACTTTCGTACTAATACCCTTAATATTAGTCGTGTTTTCCACCAACTGATTTGTAATGTGAGACTGTCTAGCAACAGGAGTACCGTAGTAACAGTTCATGAGTTGACATTCTGAGATGGCAGAAATAGTTGTACCTAACTTAAATCCTTCTGTAGAAGCACCTTCATTTACAACAACCTCAATGCAGTTCCATCCTTTTACGAAGCCTAACGTCAAAGATTCACCTTTGTTATTGTACGCATCACTACCGCCAATCAATTTACCATTCAGATAAATATGTGCTCCATCATCATGTGCAAATGTAATTGCAACACTTTTGGCAGCAGAGAATTTTGCAAATGTAAGGGCATAGCCAATATAATTGTTGTCATAATTCCAAGCAATACTTAAATCCGTATCATTAATTAACACACTCTGACTAGGCGTAAGATTTGTATTCTTAGCAAATACATCCATTGTACTCTTGCCTTGATATTCGCTTGCAAACAAACTTTTAGGATAAATCTCATATCTCCACTTATTCAGTCCTTCATTTGCTTTATTAATATCGCCTTTAACCAAGTTCAAATCTTGCTCATAAGTAGTCTTTTCCACTCTTTGCTCAATAGCTTGCTTGTTTTTATCCACCTTTAAACTCACGTCAGAGATCTCTGATTTGGTAGATAAAATCGCTGTTTGAACGTCCTCTGGAGCTGGTGTCCAATCGGTTGCTTTATTGCCTTTTTCAATTTTAAAGTTGAGCAATTGTACGGTATAAGTTGCAGCAGTACCTTTTATTGGTTGTAATATTAAGTGGTGGTTTATATCAATGTCACTTGCTTCAGTAGAAGTTGTTCCAGTAGCAGTAAAATAAGCAGTTATTTGGTGATATTGATCATCGGTAGGAAAACTTACGTCAGCGTGTAAAGTACCAGATTTTATTCCATCAACATATACACTATTGTTAGTATGTCCTTTACCGTTCCATAAATAAAAACTATTCACTGTTCCACTGGTAACTCTCATCTTAAAAGATACTATATAATGTTCATCTTTTTCATAATTAACATATCTATCTATGATAACACCAGAATTTGCCGCAGCAGATTTTCGAGAAAACACTACACTACCGTCTTCAGAAAATGTATCATCATTGAATGTGGCAGAATCATCCCATAAAGCAATACACCCTTTTTTTGCTAAATTCCTACCACCAATCTGAATATCACTCACATCATAAATCTTAGCAATACTACACGTATCATAAAAACTACTATCACTAGCAACAGCTCTGAAAGTAACCATAGTAACAGCGTCACTGTATAAACTACTATCTCTGCTAACAGTCAACACATTATTACTGATCGTCAAGCCTTTCTGTCTATTCACAACATCAGCGAAGCTAACTCCACCATCAATACTGTATTGCCATTTACCGAAATTGATTTCTCCTTGAATAGTAGGTTTGATTGTAATTGTGTTTGGTGCAAATGTTTTACCGCCGTCTGTAGATTTGAAGTATTGAGATGAAGGTGTGATTGAGAGGTTTTTGGCATTATCACCTTTTTGCCCAGTATCGCCCTTATCACCTTTAACTTTAACCCAAGTATATTTACTAACATCAGTAGAATCACCCTCAGTATAATCAGTGTAACTTCCCATGTAAATTCCAGCATCTTCTCCAGAATTACCAGTAAATGTTTTTCCACCATCATTACTATATTTCACATGGAAGTAACTTGTTTTACCATCTTTGCCAGCTTCACCAGGTGTTCCGTTTGTTCCATCTTTGACAGTCTGCGTATGAGTTCCTGTTGCATCTACAATAGAGATTGTCGTTGTATCCCCTGTTTTTGAAAGAGATACTTTTGGAGAGATACCGTCTTGACCGTCTTCACCATTCTGTGCCATCACAACAACATCGCTCCATTCAGAACTTAAAATGGTATCTGTTGCTGTATTAGAAGATGCAGTTGCTAAAGTAACATATAATGGATTAGTGCCATCTGGAATCTTCTGGCTCCACCCATTATTAAGTCCACTTGCCACGCCCGTACTAAATGTATAGGTTACACTCGCAGAAGGCTTGCTTGGTTTACTTGTGTTTCTTTGATATAAATAAATCGTTGCAACATTTAACCCTGCTTTACCATCGCTACCAGTCTTACCATTCTGTGCCAATACTACAGGTGCAGACCAAGCAGAGGTAGCAATAGTAGTTGTATCGTTTTTACTAGAAACAGAAGCAACAGTAACATATACTGCATCGGTACCTGTCGGAATTGCTGTAGACCAACCATTATTTAAAGTACCAGTGATTTTTGTTGTAGAGAACGTATATGTCAATGTATTACTTGGTTTGCTAGGAGTAGAAGTTGCTCTTTGATATAAATAAATCGTGGCAGCATTCATACCATTTACTCCATTGCTACCATCAATTCCTCTATAAGATACGCTGTATGATTCAGTTGAATTTCCATCTGAATAATTAACGATCGTCTGTGTCCATAGATATTTTCCTTGAGCAACAGTTGGCACATTACTTTGCCATGTCCCAGTAGGTTTTGTTGTTCCGCTGTCTCCAACTTGATATTTAACAGAAGTGCTAGTTGTTTTTACAGAAGTACCATCACTACCATTTTTACCATGATAAGAAATAGAGTAAGATTCTGTTTGGTTTCCATCACTATAAGTTACAGATGTTTTTGTCCATTGATATTGACCTTCTGGAATTGTCTGAGGACTTGTCTGCCAAGTACCTGTTGGGATAACAGTTCCACTTGTAGATAATTGATATGTAATACTTTTGTTTATAATTGTAACGGAAGTACCGTCTTTACCTGCAATTCCTTGTTCGCCTTGAGGTCCCTGAATACCTTGAAGTCCACGTTCTCCTTGATCGCCTTTCTTTGCACAAGTCCAAGTAAGAATTTTTTTAAAAACAGTACCGCCAACAGTAATAGGAATCTCAATTTCTCCGCTATCATTTGGTAAAGGATTCCCATTAACAACAGAAATCGCAATAGCTGTATCTGTTTTAGCCACTGCGATTCCTTGTGTTTTTGCTATATCCCCAATTATAAAATCTGTAACAGGTTTTGCCCCTTTCATAATAGTAATTCCAGAGGTGTACGCCTGTTCAGAAAGTGGGTTTCTATTCTTATCTGTAGCAAAAGAAATATTTTCATTCTCTAAGAAGATAGTATAGGCATCTTCCCCTTTCTTACCATCGGCACCTTGTATCTTAGTCCAAGCATATTGTGTAGGATCATTTGATTCTATAGAGCTTTCATTATTGTAAGAAATACCAATATAAATCGCCCCATTAGGATCATCAGTCATTCCTGTGCCATTTGCATCTTTGGCATATTTAATCCAAGTGTAGAGAACCTTACCATCTTCTCCTTGCTGTCCATCTTTTACAAATAAGACATCTAATGTATTACTTTCTAATACCATTTATAGTTTTCACCTCCAAAATTAGTTGTTATGTATTTTGTTTTCTCTATCTAACTCAGATTTCTACTGAGCATTTAATTTTTTGATTTTGTTTGTCTTTTAATGAAACTGTTAACCTTGCACCAGTTCCAATTTGTTTCCATTCTGTTGATCCGCTTGATTGTTTGTACCAAACGTAGCTTTTTGCAGTAACTTCCTTACTTCCTTTCAGAACTTTACAAGTACAAATCGTTTCTGTATAAACACTATTGTTGTACTCAAAAGTAGTTCCGTTGCTACTATTTGCGACAACAGTGTAAGCAGAAGCTCCATCTGTAACTTTATATAAAGTCATAACATCATATTTAGATGTATCAGTACATTCCACTTTGACAACCACTGTTTTTCTGTTTGCCATATAAGAACTTGGGATTGTAATTTGTGATTTATCTGAAGAAATGTAAGAAGTGTTTTCGATTCCATCAACATACCATTTGCTGATTTCTGCACCATTATTTACCGTTGCAGTTAGAATAATAGATGTAGGAGAAATACCTGTATCGGTTTCTGTAAAGACTTGTTGCCCTGTAAGAGATACAGAGTCGATTGCAGTGTTAAGATTCGCAATATCTTGCGTTAGTTGGTCTAAATTATTATTAACAGATGTCATAGTTTTCGTATACTCAGCTCCCCACAAACCGCCTTTGCCATCATAAATCTGTGTGATATCAACTCCGCCTTGTGCGTTCGCCTCAACAATAGGGAAGTTTAGCTTATCCTTAGATATAGATTTATCTCCAAGCATATTATTCACAATCAATCCATCAGCAATCGCATCCTTAGTGATTCCTTGACTTGTCATGATCGTTGCGCCTTTATCGTCTTTGATAATAATGCTAGGATTTTTGTTTGTATCATAACCAATTTGAATTCCAACATTGCCTTCAGTGTTTAAGAATTGCATGGCAGACCCGTTCATTATAAAATTGCCGTTCTCAGATAAGATTCGCATTGTGTCAGAGATTGTAATATCGCCTGCGGCTAAGTCACCGATCGTCATTTTCCCTGCGATACCATTAATGATCCATGCAGAATCAAACTTAGCATTTGCTGAGGAAAGGTTGAATACGATACCTGTTTCTGTAGAAGAAGTACCGATGATTGCAGAGTTAATATTGGCAACGTCTGTATTTAACTTTTTAATATCAGCTGAATTAGCAGCAATATATTCTGAGTTAATATATTTGCTAAACAATTCATTAAACTCAGCTTTGTCGCCAGTAATGTTCCCGACATTAATTACTTTATAATTCAGATAATCTCCAAACAGTTTATTAATTGTTCCTTGATCGCTTAATACATTTTGTACGCTATTGTTCACTGCATTTCCAAACAAAGAACTATTTGTCATTCTCTGAAGCATATTAGTCATATATTCAACAGAGTCTTTAGAGTCGCCTGTTCCGACAGAAATACTATTTTTCTGCGAAGCAGCAGTATCGTCAAATAGATAAGAGAAATCATCCCTACCTGTTAGACTCGTGATCATGTTAGTATACGTCACACTAATTTCTGAACTTTTTGTGCAGGGATTGTATGCAATTGTCAATAATCTTAACTTAACTGCATAATCATCACGCACACCAACTCGAATAAAGTTACCGACCGTAAACTGATTATGCCAACCTTGTTTATTATCTGAATTTACGTCTGCATATTCATTTAATGAAAGAATGTTATCGAGAGAAGTTTCAATCTGATATTGTGGTTGAGAAGTTTCAGAGATACGTTTTAATCCATCTTGATATAATTCTTCGCAATGCTCGTAAGATGTGATTGCGTCATCAAGAGAAGTAGTAAAGATATTATTGTTTGTATAATCTCCCATACGAACAATGTTCATGACAGCGGTGTATTCTTTATCTGTCAATCCAAATTGCGGATCATTGAGTTCAGAATGAGTATTCATATCTGTCATTACATTGTCATATGGTTTCTTCTGAGTTTCAAGTTCATCGACTTGTGCGTTTAATTCTTTTAATTTATAGAGCAGAGAACCTTCTGTATTTTCATCCCCAAGCCAATTTTTATACTTAATGAAATTCTTATGGAATACATTATAGGTTTTTTCATCCTTTACACCAGCCTTACTAATCTCTTCATCGGTAAGCTGATTCCATTCTTTTTGATATGCAGCAAGAATGTCCATAATCTGTTTCTTGTATTCATCACGTTTACCTTCAAGCTCTTTAATTCCGTATAAATCCCAGTTTGATTCAAATTCATCATTATAGTCAATCTTCTTATCATCGGCTAAATGTAAGTTTTGAATTGCGACCTTGATATTTGGGATGATATAATCACGTAATTCTTGATATGTATAATATCCTTTATTGGTTTCTTTCAACAGAGCAAGGTATTTTTCGTGATCAACCTCGCCAGAAGAAGTAGTCCAAGGCTTGTAAACACGATTTTGAATATCATCTGGCTTATCCCATTTTACATAATTTCCTTTAGAATCTTTCTCATAATCGTCTCTTATGTCGACACTGACTTGAATAGTAGTAAGCATCTGCTCATACATTTTCAGTGTTTTCTCAAGAGTTTCTTGATCCATTGTCTTATATTGAGCAATCTGGATTCCATCATTTGGCACACGATAATAAATTTCATCTATCTTGGCTTGATATTCTGCTGATTTCTTTCCGTTTTCAATATATGTATCATGATTGTCTGTTTGCCATTTCTGCCATGCCTTGACTTTATCAATTGTTTCTTGGGGGAAGTAATTAGTAGTCAAATAGTAGTCAAGATTATAAATCTGGCTTCGACCATAATTGACTCTCGTAATATCCAACTCTTCATCGCCTTGAATTGTTAAGGCATTATACATTGTATCGGTCTGTGGAGACATTTTGAGCATATTAAGTGCGTTACGCCATCCAATGAAGATATTCGTGTCTTTTCCTATGTTTTCTTTAGCATATGCACTTACCGTTCTATTGATTGTGTCGAAATAAAATACGCATTTTACAACATTTGCAACAGTCGTATTAAGGAACGCATAGGCATTGGTATTATCTGCCTCAAACGAATATTTTTCGTTCTTTATTGCAGGATCGATGTAACCGACACTCCATCCTGGTACTCCTGGAGCTTTTTCTAATACTAAATGCATCAATGATAATTCATGGTTTCTATCGTTACAAAACGTGATATATTCTTTCGCATAACCCATATCATCTACGTTATTTGTAGCCAACATTTCCATAGAATCTGTTGTACCTTTATTGAAAGATAAACCTTTCATATCTTTATCTTCAAAGGTTTTTTCATCAGAATATGCTTCACATGCCTTATATTCATATCTGCCATTATCATTCTGTAGAGAAGGCTCTTGAAGTTGAAAATAATCAAGTCCTTCAAGGTAAATTGTCATATGATCTTTTAGTTTCTCATAGCCAGCAGATTCAACGTATTCTCCATCAATATCTATATATCTGTCTACATTAAATATAAGACGATTGAAATCTTTTAATTGCTGTTCGTATTCAACGCTCTTAATCTGTACTCCATTTAAGGCACAGATAACAGTTCTGTCAGGACGGCATAAATAAATTTTTGCATTGTGTTTAATCATAACAGATCACCAATCCGTTTCTGTGGAACATCGAACTCGATTTTATAAGTACACGCACCTGTAATGTTTATCACATTATATCCATCATGCAGTTTAATCCACGAGATATTTCCAACATCAGCCCATCCAATATCTTCAAAATTAGTCAATCCTGTTACAGTTCCATCTGTTACCATACAATGTTTACAATCAATACATACTGGTAAAGTAGGTCTGCACAGTATCGACATAGAATTTTCACCACGAACTTCGATTGTTACTGTTTGACTTGTCTGAGAAGCAATCGTTACCTTTGGATAAATCTCATACTCCGTATCATCACTATCTACAAAAATGTTTGTTGAGAATTTATTACTTGTTGCAACTTCGCCAGAAATCTCATAGTGTTTCCATATAAATGGGGTGTCACAAACGAAACTGCATTGAACCGCATCAAGCTGACCAAGTTTGCATGTGATCATTTTCCATCCAATGTTCTGGAAGATCCCCTTGTAAATTACAGTTTCTTTATCATCCGCAATTCCTGTTAATGGTTTTACAAGAGTAGGAGAAGTCAGCCACTTATTGATCTTTCTCTGCTCTGAATTTGTAAATCCATGTCCATTTTCTTTTACGAGGTAAAATTCATATGTGCTCTCATCAGAATACATTGCACCATAATGATTTGTCTCCTGACGTAACATTGTTTTTTCACCTTTAACAATCTCTCGTGAAAATCCTGTGATGTCATTTGTCACATCAAACTGCACGACCATCAGAGGTGTATCTAAGATTGTTTTTGTAGATTGCCCATTATATTCAAATGACAACATATATGTAATCTCCTTTCTGTATAAAATTTTGCATAAAAATAGCAGGCAAGAGTGCGTATTTCTACGCACCACTCAACCTGTTTCTTCCTTATTAGATAAGGTTTTAAACTGGACGTTTACGACCAACGATTTTAGCCATGTCACGAGTAACTTTCTGAGAAGTATATTTATAGGATTCATTGACGATTCTTTGAAGTTCTTCATCAGATACTCCAGAAGGAACATTAATTGCACCAATAGCTTCTCCAAAGTTGACATTGATTTCCGTTGTACCAATTCCATCCATAGTCATTCCGTTCAGTGTATGTCCATTTGCTAAGGCATTTAATACCTTATCTTGTCTTACTTTGTTTGCCAGATTAACAACATCAACAGTAGCAACCTCCTCGCCTACTGCGAGAGAAGCAAGACCATCATCTCCGTTCTTATGTACGGATTTGACTAATCCACCTTGTGCATAGCCTGTGACCTTGCTATCTGTCAGTCCAAGATCGCTTGGTTTGACACCATAATGTCCCAAGATGGTAGTAATCGTACTATCAATTTTTGTACCCTCTGAACTGATTGTTCCAGATAAAGATGTAAACGTTTCTTCAATCTTGTCAACAGAAGAAGATAACTCTTTACAGTATTTCTCATAATCGTCATTCAGCTGTGTGCTTAACTTATCAAGTCCGTCAATCTGAAGATTATAAATATGATCTTTTACTGTATCATCAAGTGCATCTTGCTTTTCTTGGAGTTCTGCCTCAAGACGTGCTTTTTTACTCTTCGATGCTGCATCAGCCACCCCATTAAGTGCATTTATCTGTGATTTTAGTATCTGAATATCCTTGTTAGATGATTTCAATTGCTTGTCGTATGTATAGTAGTCATTAGATTTTTTTATAGCCTCAGAATATGCTGAAATAGTCTTGTTAATCACATCTAATTTCTGCTTTGCGTTATTCTTCAGAATAGTTGTCACACTATCTTCGGCAGACTTAATACTTTTAACAGCGTCCGCAATATCTTGATCACTCTTTTGAATTGCGTCAGCCCATTCTGTGTCAGAATATTCATCACGATGCTCAGCCATTTTGGCACGTTCTTGCATCAATTGATTCAATTCTTCTTTTTCAGATTTGACATTAGCAATATTTGTTGCAATGGCAGCAGTACCATAATCAGTCAGATTTCCGTCATCATCAAACATTGCATCTTCATCGATCAAAGAAGATATCGTTGTAAGTGAATTTTGTAAATTCTGAGCCGCTTTAATAGCACGTTCAAAACCACGATAATAAATATCGTCACGCATACTATTTTTAAGTTCTTCGTTAGAAGTTCTTAAATCATCTGCGCTACCTTTACAAGCGTTGATTTCGTTTTGCATTTGCATCCATTCTTGAGAACCATATTTAATAGAACCATCGTTCAATTTGTTATTCAGGTTCTCTTGCATTTTTGCAGCTTCTTCACCAATAATTTGTGCTTGTCTCTCATTAGCATCCATCTGATTCTGATAATCTGAAGCATCAAGGTCCTGACCTTTGGCTTGTTTCAACTTCGCAGCAGAAGAAGCATTGCTACTATTTGTGGCTTCCATATTAGCTTTCGCATCATAATACGCTTTAATATTAGCCTGAGATTGCACAGCAGCATTTGTCTGTTCAGCAGCCCAATCCGCAGCAGCATCATTCGCATTTTTATTTGCAGTTGCTAAAGCATTTGTAGCATCCGCTTCATTTTGCTTAGCCTGTGCTAATTTATTAGAAGCGTCTTTTGCTTTTTTGACTTGTTCATTATATGCTTTAAGCTGTTTTAATAAAGTCTTATCTTTGATTCCTTTTAAAGAAACTTCTTTTCCAGACTTAATTGCGTTTTTCTGGGAATTAGATAATTTCTTAGCCCGTTTGGTCTTCAGAATACTATTACCCTTGGTCTTAACTGTACTATCAGCTTTATTCTTATTAGCTTGTGCATTTTCACGTTCTTTCTGATATTTAGCTTGGTTCTTACTAGCTTCTCTTACAGCAGTCTGACTATTTTCATACTGTTCTTTCTTATTATTGACCTGTCTGTTCAACACATCATTCTGGTATGCGTAAGCAGGCTGACCTGCATAATTACTGGCGATTGCTTGAGAATCTTGCACATTTTTCAGATATACCTGTGCATCATATAATGCACTGTTAGCACTTGATAGATTTGCACTTGTCTTAGCAGCAGAAGATTTTGCAGACTTTGTACTCTTAACCGCTTTATTATAAGCAGTAGCTTTTTTCTTCGCAGACCCTTTGAGTCCCTTAGTAGAGATTGTCTTACCTGCTTTAATACTCTTGTGAAGAGATGCTTTCTTTTTCTTAGATAATCCAGACTTACTAACTGCTTTTGTAACAGATTTCGCCTTAGATTTCTGACTCTTTGTCGCTTTTGAAACCTTCTTTTGTGCTGTTTTATTAGCAGAAGAAGCACGACTCTGAGTAGATTTCGCAGAAGATACGTTAGACTGTGCTTCAGCAACTTGTGTATCTGAAGTGGCTACTAATCGTGCAACACCAGACTCTCCAGTAGATGTAGCAGAAGAACGATTAGATAATGTATCATATGAGTTTTGTAAGTTTTCAATTGCTTTCTGCGCTTTTTCAGTAGGCATATTCAACCATTGATTGAATAAATCACGCTGAGTATTCTTTAACTGTTGGGCAGCAGAATTAGCTTGAAGGTACTTTTCATATAAATTCTGATAGGACTCCACAGCAGAACGCATGTTATCATTCTTGATAGTATTGATATTCATACTACCGTTACGCACACGTTCAAAGTATGTCTGTAATCGTTTCTGATTCTTTTTCTTAGAACTGTTCTTTGTCTTAGGAACTGTCTTAATTGCCTTACTTGCAAATGAACTTGCTTCAGATTTATATTTCTTAGCTGCTTGCTGATTTACAGAAATTTCTTTACCAGTTGATTTATATTGATTCCAAAGCGCACTTTGTTTAACTTCTGGCTTCACGTAATCATTGATCATATTAGCAAATTTTTCTGTAACAGTAGCAGCTCGATCAATAGCGATTGCAATGAAGTCAAATTGTTTACCCATATTGTCAAGCAATGTGGCAAATTTTGACTTTTTCTTTGTACTCTTATCTGTAGCTTTGCTGTCTTTCTTCTTAGAATCCGTATTCTTTTTCGTTGCTTCCGTATTCTTTTTAGTGGATTCTGTATGCTTTTTGGTAGAAGAAGAACCAGATGAATGTTTTTTATATCCAGAAGCAGCGCCACCTTGGAACGCACCACTACCAGTAACACGATGTCCAGAAGCAAAAGCAGTGCCATGAGCAAAAGCTGACATACCACCTTTGATAGAAGCACGACTGTTTGTAGATCCTTTTGAAAGTAAATCTGCTGTCTGCTGATGATTAAAAACTATGTCTCCCCTACGTATATCAGTGAACTCAGCACCGTTATCTCCCGTAGTAAACCATTTGTTGCCACGGACGACTAATTCTGGCGCAACCTCCCCTGTTAAAGATAATCCAGAGAACTTAGCACCTAATGTTCCACTCGCTAATGCACGTCTGCTATTTGTGATTCTTGGTATAGTACCATGAGCAAAAGCAGCAGTACCGTGGGCAACACCACCACCTTTAGATGGTTTGCCACTCTGGCTATAATTTACAGATACATTAACAGATTTATCATGTAAACCATTGATTGCTGATTTTGCAGCTTCAACGGCTGGTAATCCACTTGTATTGATAGTAACTTTTGGAGTTGGATGCATCTTACCTAATGCATTTAGTTTTCCTTTAATGCTACTAATTTTAGATGAAGCACTGTCTTTTACTTTGACAGTAATTTTCTTATTTTTCAGTTTCTTTAAAGCACTAGCAATCTTTTTAATAACAGAAGACGCATTACCTTTTGCTTTAATAGAAATACTCTTAGATTTTAATTTCTTGAGAGATTTAGAGATAGAAGAAATGGTTTTCTTTGCATTTCCCTTAACCTTAATAGAAATGCTTTTGGATTTCATGCTAGATAAAGATTTCTTGATAGAGTCAATGGTCTTTTTAGCATTACCTTGAACATTTACTTTAACAGTAGTAGTATCTGATTTACTTGAAGTGGTGTCAGACTTGCTTTGTTTGCTAGTTTTACCACTTGAAGCACTTGTTTGTTTAGGGGCGGTATATGCTCCTCGTCCAGTTTGATCAATCGCATTACCAAGGTAATTATTCTTGACCATATTGCTTGTAGATTTTTGAGAAACTTTACCGTTTTTACCAATACCATATTGTGCCTTAATTTGCGTTACATGCTCATCTTCAACACTGTTCACCGCTTTTTGTGCTTCCTCTGCACCTTTCTTAGCACCAGAAGCATCAGCAGTATATGTAGTCTTCTTTTCTTTTGGAACTTTATCTGCTTCAGATTTAGTTTCTTTTGCTTTCTTTTTAGCATCAGAATTATCGCCAAGAATTTTAAGTGTCTTAGGATCAAGATATGGTTGTAATTCTTTTAACAACTCTTCACGCTTTGCTTCGACTTTTAATCCTAGTTTGATTTTGTCTTGCCCAGAAGCAGATTGGTATTGTTGTACAAGATTTTGAATTTCATTTTGAATGCCATTGGCTTTTGTCTCGATTTCAACAGGTATTTTAATACCTTTAGTTAATCCAGATTTACCAACATCTTCGCCACCTGTCAATTTAGCTTGAATATTTGCAGATGCTGTCAACTGTTTGTCGATAGATTTCTGTTGAGCTTCTGTATCTCCATTTAACTGTGCAGCTTTATATTCATCTTTGGCTTCTTTAATTTGTGATTGCAGGGAAGAAATATTGACCTCAAAATCAATAACCTTTGTCCACGTATCAGGAATTTCCTTACCAGCTTCTTTTGCTTGATCAATTTGTTGACGCCAAGCCTCAATACGCTGTCCTTCTTCGTCCCCTGCGGTTCCACCATTTTTCTGCCATGTTTCAGCCCAACCATCAAGTTTGTTTTGAGCTTCTTCATACTGTTTTGTAAGAGAGCTGAAATTGACATCAAATCCATATGTTTTCAGATTATTAAGTAAAGCTTCAAATGGTTCCACGCCCATACCAAATTTCTTGGCAGCAGAAGCAGTAGAATCAATATTGATTTTCCATTTCTGAGTTTTCTTATCAAAGTCAGCCAGAGCTTTACCAGAGTCATTTGTTTTTGTTTTCAGATCATCAAAGAAAGTGTATACACCAGAATTATCTTCTGTAAAATATTTCTTCAGATTATCATAATTCTCTTTAAAGTTCTTTGCATCCGTTTTGCCAGTTGGTGACATCATTCCTGCAAATGTTTTGAACTGATCCGTACCAACTTTACCTTGATCATACTCTTCTTTAGTTTGCTTCATTCCAGAAACAAGAGTATTATAAGCAGAATCATCATCATCTGTATTAAGTGCTGCTTTATATCCTTCTACGGTATAAGAAGCAGAAGCAGCAGAACTATTTAACATTTTCAGACGTTCTTTCAACTGATCTACCGAACCAGTAAATATATTTGTCTTATCTGTAACAATATCAAATGCGTTTGACAAGTCATTTAAGTTCAAAGAATCTGTAAACTTAGAGATATCTTGATTCTTGAATGTGTCATTTAATGTTTCCTGCATTTTGGCAATATCTTTACCAGTAGATGATAAGACGTTATCTTTGTCATCAAGCTTGATACCAAGAGTTAATGCCAAAGTGTCTTTATCAATACCAGTAGATTTTTGTAACGCAGTAAACTGATCATTGACATTTTGTTGCCATTTATTGGCGTTCATTTTACCATTAGCTTGTGTTTTCTGGAAGTCTTTGATTTGGTCGTGTACGTCTTTGTTCTGAGTAAGCTTTTTAGTAAGATTTTCAACAGTCTTTTCTTGTTTATCAAGATAATCTGTGTCTAACATTTTAGATGGATCAATATCCATATTTGAAATAAAGTTAGATGCAAATGTTTTTGTTGTCTGATCTAATTTATCATACCCATCAACTGCCTGAGAGATATTAGATAAAGTGTTTTTTCTAAAACTATCAGAATATTTCTGTAATTGATCGTAATTTGTCTTTGAGGCTTCCAATAATTTCTTGAGATTCTTTGTGTCATTCTTTCCGATAAATCCTTCAGAATTAAAAGTGTCTGAATTATTAGCAAGCTCTTGAATTTGTTTAGATGTTAATTTACTTACGTCAATCTTATCTTTGCCAAGAATTTTAGCAGCCTGTTTCTGAAAATCTGCATTAGAATACAGAGATTGTCTAACAGACGCTTCGTTTACGGTTAATCCGTCTTTAGCGAGATTTTTTGCAGATCTAAAAGTATATGGTAAAGAACGTTTTAAGTTTGTGCCAAGACTTTCATCAGCGAATGTACTTCCGTATAATGATTTCTGTGCCTTTAATGCCATAGAATCATTCTGGATACTTACATTCTTTTTACTAGCAATATCTTTCTTGCTTTGATCTGCTAATTTTTGATATTTGTCAATCGTATCTTGAATAGCAGTGTTGTTATTGATTAAGGCTTCGCCCTCTGAATTATATCCAGTAACAAGGTCACCATTTAACTTCACTAATTCTTTTTTGATTGCTAAATATCTCTCATATTGACTTGTTGACAATCCAATATTTTCATTCGTATTAGAGTCAACACCAGAAGATAAAGTATTGAATTCTTCCTGTAATTTCTTAGCCTGCTTAACCTTGTTATTATTTTTATCAATCTTCTTATTGTATTTATCAAGATTTTTCTGACCTGCGTTCAATTCATCTTTACGTTGACTCTGCATGTTAGAATGAATTGCTTTAATTCCTTCAAATGCAGCAAGCACAGCTAGAAGAGGAAGATAGGATTTAAGTGTTGCACCAAGACCAGATAACACAGATTTTATGTTTGATCCTAATGATTTAATGCCAGATTTGGCTTTTTCAACACCGTTTGTTACACCAGTTCTAAATGTTTCTCCAAGTTTAGATGCGCTCGAATTTACATTATCAAGATTGACCTGTCCAAGATCTGAGAGGGATTTTTTTGTAGCTTGGGCTTCTGATGAAACTTTAGAGAGATCAGGGGTGTCTACTTTATTAGAAGAAGATATTTTTTTCTTTCGTTTTTGAATCTCGTCATACGCTTGTTGTTTATTGATATCTTCCACTTTGTCAGAGAGTCCAATTGATTGCAGAATGTTTTCTGCTAGTGAATAGTCTCCGCCGTTTTTTAAGATTTTATCGTAAACTTGACTTGCGTTTAAACCTGAATTTGCAAAAGAATTTACGAAGTTTTTATACAATTCATTTTGCATGTTAAGATCAGATGGGTTTAGTTTTTTTAAACTTTTAACTTGATTAACGAAATTACCTAATTCTTTAAATGACAAAAGTGTTATAGGTCTATTGATTGCGTTTCAATATTTATAATGATATAATCAAATTAAATAAGTTTATAAAAGGAGTATGAAGAATGAGTTTGATAAAATGTACTGAATGCGGTAAAGAATTTTCTGTTAAAGCTGATCATTGTCCAAATTGTGGTTGTCCAACATGGGATATAATCAACGAATTATATAAGGCAGACCAAAGTATTAATATTAATCACGAGGTTTATGACATCTCTGAAATACTATCAAATATAGAAACTGGTGTAGATGATCAAATTAGTATAGATGCTATAGCAAATTCTGCTGAAATTTCAGCGAGCGCAGCATACTGCATATTACAAGAAATTAAAGAAGGTAATTTCTTACCGTGGACTGAAGGAGGTTATGGAACACTTACAAATCCAAAATATCAAGAAAAAATTAATCAAAGAAATGAGCAAATTGCAAAGCAACAAGAAGCGCTGCCTCATTGTCCAAATTGTAAAAGTACAGATATTAAAAGAATTAAATCAGGGTCACGTATATTGGGTGGTTTAACATTAGGTATTCTAAGTTCCAATGTTGGTAAAACGTATCAGTGTAATAAATGTAAATATAAATGGTAAGGTTAAATGAAGAACAAAAGTAAAATATTTACCATTGTCTTGTTTTGTTGTTTTATTCTTAGTATTGCTTTTAATGCTTATAATTTATCTGAACGATTTAAATTACAAGATAAGTATGATAAAATAAAACAATCCAATAATAAACTATCCACCAAAAATAAAAACTTGACATCAGAGAATAAAAGAATCCGATCATTGTATATGGATCAGGCTCATGATCAAATTGATTTACAAGATAATTATTCTTCATTAAAAGGAAAGTATAATTTTTTATCTTATAAATATGCAGATTTGCAAAAGAAATATGACAAGTTGAAGAAATCTTCGGTGTCTTCCAAGACATCTGGTTCTGATTTATCAGATAATTCCTCATCCACAAGTCAAACAGTCTACATAACAGACTACGGTAATAAATATCATGCTTCTGGTTGCAAATATTTAAAGAAAAGTTCAATAGCAATTTCTAAATCGGAAGCAATACAGAAAGGATATTCTGCATGTTCGGAATGTAATCCGTAATGCAAGAAATATTTACAAATGCAACAACTGTAGGTATAAATGGTAAGAAGAGAGGACTAAATCCCTTTTTGGACACGCAGTTTTTTTAATTCATTTTCACTTAAGCTATCTTGGTAATCTTCGTCAGACATTCCATAATAGGTTGCACTATATTGAGCAATGTCAAAAAGGTTTGAAACATCATTGTCAAGTGTTAGCTCAAATTTTCTGACGTGTTCTAATGGTTTTCCGTCAATTTCAATAATATATGGCATATTAGTAGAAGAAGGGCGACAACTTTCTTTAAACCCTTCGTCCGAAGTTCTTTGTCTAATAGTTATAGTTTTCATTTAATCACCTACTTTCTGAAAGGAGTATAAATTTATGAAGTTAAATCACGATTGTATAAGAGATATACTCTTATATGTAGAAAAACATTGTATTTACGAGGAAAACGATAGAGGATATACCAGCATGCATTTAGTTACAGATAATGAATTGTATGATGCTCCAGAGTTATCTTCTAAATATGACGAAGATACAATCACATATACAGTTGTGCAGTTATTCCTAGATAACATGATTATTGGCACACATAGAGAACGTGGAACAATTTTTCATATGGCTGACTGCAATATTGAAGCATTGTCTCCGAGAGGTCACGAATTTTTGGACAATATTAAAGATGACACAGTCTGGAAGAAAGCCAAGAAATTTGTTGGAGAGCATCTTACAAGTACATCATTTTCGATTATTGCCAATGTTGCGAGTAAAATAGCAATAGAAGCACTAGTAAGTGGAGCGACACCTAAATAATTTTGTACATAATAAAAGAGAGTGCAAAACAACACTCTCTTTTTATTTATATGTAATTACTCAAGATTATCTATAATTTCCAAAATATCAACATCGAGCAAATTGAAAAATTCCATAAATTCATTGAATACATCTTGATTCATTTGTCCAATTACTTTATATGAAATTTTATTCTTATCAAAATAATATAGCTGTTCGGCTTTAACATATCCATCTTTGTCATTATGCGGATTTGTTTCAGTATCATCATGTGATATTGGGAAATTACCAGGATATGATAACTTATGCTTTTTATGGTCTTCGTTTTTAAAGGACGATAATACGTTACAAATCAAATCATAAGAATATCCTTGAATTTCTCCGCCATCGTCGTCTACAACAACAAAAGAATGTTTGTTTATTTGCTTACCATTATGTTTATACTTGTCTACTAAAATAATATCTCCAACACAGCACATTATAATATTTACCTACCTATTGTTACTTTTTTTCTTCCGTTAATTACATCGTCAGACCATTTGATAGGAACAATATCTTTCAGTGCTTCATTACTAGATATAATACGACGTTTTTTATTTTGTAATATATTCCTATCTAGTTTTTTATAACCTTCTTTCATATTAATCCCTCCTTTTTCTATCTTTTGATGCCTATAAATTATTAGTTTCTATATACATTATAGTAGAAAAATAGTAGGAAATCAATAGAATAGTATTTATTAATTCTATTTACGCAACAAATCAGCTTTCCACGACTAATTATTGACAAAATAATATCTCTGTATTAATATGGAAATATTCCATATAACTTATTTGTCGTCAAGCTATATGGTTAAGTTTACAAGAAATGCAACGAGTTATCTTCCAAGTTCGTCATTGCATTTCCAAAGGATCTACAGTCTATTAGTTGCCGTAAGTGGTTTCTGATAGACTGTTTTTTTGTTATGGATATTTATTCCATTGTATGATATAATTTTGTTGCTGAATGATCATGTTTTATGATTTGCACGCCATTCAGTGCCTTACGGCAGATGCGGAACGGAGGTGACAAATGCTCCAAAGCGTCATTCACTTATTACAGAATATTGACTGGCAGAGTGTGTTTAAAACACTCAATATTGCAAGTTTGATTATTCAGTTATTGCTTGCAATATTTAGATAAGACTTGAATTAACAATGCAAACAGTATTTTAATGTGTAAAAATATCGTATTATCTATCTACCACAAAAAGATAACCGTTCAAGTAAAAAGTATCATTGTATGATTGGGCTACATATTAGAAATACTTGCATTTTATTAGAAAATATTCTATAATACAAGTGTAATAAGAAATGATACAAAAGCATTTGTACCAACAAACCGTAATTAAGGGTGGTAGCTTAATTACAAAACATTAGTTGAAAAAGGAATACAAAAGGGCATCCGAGTGGGTGCCTTTTTGTTTTATGCTAATATATTAAGCTATTCCACAATATTTATACCAAGTTAAAAATAACTTCGATTCATATGTACTAATAGAAGTACAATTTATAAAAATGCCAATCTTCAAAAAACCTTATAAAATAAGGACTTTTTGATAGTCGTTTTTTACATAAAATTTGAATTTGAATTCCCTGCTTAGAGATGAAATATCTCTGTACGCAAACGATGATAGCAGGTAAAACATCGACATTAATTTACACTTTTGGGCTATACATTACCAGACAATGATTATAAGGTCGTCATTATCTGTCAGGATCGGTAGTCTCTGAACATCCATTCTTATTGAAACATCTTAGCTACTGTGCCTTATCCCGAAGCACGTTTCTTATGCGGTAGTTTACCGATATCTTCCTATACGGTAAGAATGTGTGCGGCTGATTAGATACAATCGTATAATACGATATGAATATCAAATTCTTAAACTATTCCGTCTATTGTTGCCAATTCCGTTTCAGTTTTGATATCCTTTTTCGTTCCAGCAATTACTCCTGATACGTGTATTTTAAAACCCCGTATCCTATATATTTGTCCAAAACACCATTTCTGTTTCTTCCTTATATATAGTAGGCTCACTGTCACCCTAATGATTTTGAGATAGGGTCAACCTAGGTTTTTAAAAAGTTTAATGCCAGCAAAGCCAGCGGCAGCAGTTTGCAATAATCCAAAACTACTTACTAATTTATTAACTACATTAAGAACATTTGATAGTAAAGTAATTCCTCCACCAAGAAGGTTTTTATCAGCAAATGTTGTTGAGATAGATTGGAATGAGTTTTTAAGATCTTCTGTTTGACCTTCCAAACTATTCTTATAAACTTCATACTTTTTATCTGTAGATCCAGTAGAATTTTCTGATACTTTTTCATATTCTTGAGCTTTCTTATAGTTGCCCATTAGGACTAGAAATTGCTCCATATGATTCGTGCCAGCCATCGCTTTTGCAATTGCTCTTTGAGATACGTCACTGTAGCTAGTCCATTTGCCAGCAACTTCATCAAGCACATCACCGAAATTTCTAAATTTATCTTGTTTGTCTCTTAGGTTAATTCCTTCACCTTTTAAGACTGTTTCTACATCACTCCATGCTGTTACTTTGTCCTGTAGAATGAGACAATATGACTTCTATATAATAAGAATAAACTCATTACATAGAAGCGGTTGCGGTACTTCCAAAAGTGTCTTTACACTTGACCGCAACTCCACTTCTTAAGGAATTATGGGAAATATAGAAGTGTGTTCAGACTGTCGCATAGTCATCGAAATGACCTTCTTTCGCTCAGTCGTTCAAGGCAGATATAGATATATCCTTCCTCCTTATTGACCGTTCCCTCGGCTTTTAAGCACATATGAAAATTCATATGATCATAAGAAAGAATTGCCACAGTGGTTTATGTATTATGCCACTGCGCCCCAAATGTCTAGGTCTTCGCCATTATTTTGATAATCTTTAAGTCGTGCTAGTTTGATATTTCCCATACGGGAGAAAATGGCGTTCAAACCAGTTCCGACTGAACTCATACCTTCCTGAGTTGTTTCACCGATAGTTGCTAAATAACCGAGCAATTTGTCCATGCTGACCAAGCTGTTACTTTCACGTTTGCTCTACGCTACAGACCACATCAAAGGTACGATGTGGCGGAGGCGGTTCTTCTTAAAGTAGTCTGTTTACTACTGACCGCCTCTCTACATATTTCTATATAGTTCAGACTGTATATTTACCTCCTAAGAGAGTAGCTACCCGAACAGTCGTTACAATACTGATAAATTTTCATCATATTTAATTTCATAGTTTTTTATAATAAATAAATTATTATCAATATCAAAAACAACCCAGTTATTATCTGTAGTTGATAATAATTGAGTTGCTA
>OGOZ01000566.1_pt1 | contig 24754 bp, 22 predicted proteins | sample 1552801 | NCBI WGS metagenome assembly OGOZ01 (sample SAMEA2580196, study PRJEB22360) | human gut metagenome | biome: human gut; feature: human-associated habitat; material: faeces | place: Denmark | collected 2008/2010 | reverse complement strand
TATGCAGCTTAAATTATTTGGTTAAAGGTGTTCAATTTGAACTTGCAATTTTAGACTTTTATTTAATTACTTGTTTTAGTAAACATTGCCTTTATAAAAATCAGCAACATTTACTTCATCTAAAAGTTTATTTGTCGCACGGCTATAAGCTCTATCATAGCTGCCAGATGTCTTTCCGATCTCTGTATAACTCTGGTCAGCAAGATAATCTCCAGCTTTCGCATCATAAAGTACAATATTTGTCAGAACGGTAAGATTCTTTCTCTGTCCAGTGAAGAAATTTGCTTTTACTTCTGCGGAAGTTGTTCTTGTAGAAACTAAAAGGACATACTGAACATTTTCTTTTGCAGCTAAAGCCTTAAAATCTTTTGATTTTAATACTACTCCGAGATCCTGTTCACGCTGAGTATCTGTATCGGCTTCTTCACGAAGATAAATACGAAGATCTTTCTGCGCCTGAGCAAATGGTACTACGGTGTGTCCTGCTTTTTTGACCTCATCAGCAAATGAATCAAAAATTCTTTTTTCAATTTCTCCCGGTTTACCAACATAATTCGGATCCAATTGAATAATAAGTAATGTATCAGGTCCCTTAGCAGATGCAGTCTTGGATCCTAAAGAAATTGCCTGTGCTGGTGCAACCTGTAAGAGGAACAAAGCAAATAAAGCCGATAGAAAAATAAATAATCTCTTCATAAATAATTCTCCCTTCCGTTTAAAATTGTTCCGGATTTAGATATTTACAGCATATCATAGGGAATTTGTATTCTCAAAAGCCAAAAAATCATAATTGTTACAATAATTAATAGAATTTTGTTATAGCTAATTTAAATATATATTTCCTGTTCATAAACTTTCTTTAAAGGGTTTCGGTTAAATTTGATTAGAGGATTATTTAACACAAATACATTTGTATTAAGCTTAGAACCGCACAACCGAGCTTTGCTAGTAGGAAAAGTAAAACATGAAAAACCATACAACCGGCTTGCAGCCCGGGAAATGAACCTCCTCAGTCGGCTCCGCCGCCAGCTCCCCCTACGGGGCGAGCTCTGACATCCTGAGCGATGATGCTTCGCCTTTTTAGAAACTGCACCCCTTTCACCCTTCGGGCACTTCCCTCCGTTGGGGGCAGCCCTGCGATGAGAAATGAAAAATATCCAATCTGATTTGTCTTAAACTTATATAACTTCGTTCGAGAAAAGAAGTCAGCACTTTAGTGGATTTTGTCACAGACCCTTTTGTCTGATACATTATGAATTTCCTCTATGCACTCCATGGTATAATAAAGGATATTATTTTCCTGTGGTAATGAGAAGAAACGGACATGAGCGAAGAAACGACGGAGAAGGAAGAGCGGAAGTATTTCACTTACATGGTGCGGTGCGCGGACGGGAGTCTTTATACGGGATTCACGGTGGATGATGTGCATCGGCGTGTGGCAGTGCATAATTCCGGAAAGGGCGCGCGGTATACGAGGAGCCGGCTTCCTGTGGTTCTGGCGTGGTATCACGAGTGGGGAACGGAGCATGAGGCCCGTTCGATGGAATACCGTTTGAAACGTATGAAGAAAGAGGAGAAGGAGGCCATGGCGGCTTCTTTCGGAGAGGAGAAAACGTGAATCCTGCTGTTAGGAGAACGAAGTATTTGACGGAGGCAGCGGCGGCTGCTGCGATTGCGGCGCTCCTGGTGCTGCTGAAGCTTTTGGCGCCGTTCCTGGTTTTCGTCACGATGATTGCGGCGGCAGTGCCGATTGCCATCATCTGTGATTTCCATGGCATGAAATGGGGACTAGGCACCTGCGTGGCTGAGGTTCTGATCGTGAATATGTTCGGCGGACCTGAAATCGGGCTGACGACGGCTTTCTATGCGGCGGCTCTCGGTCTTGCGATGGGGTATGGTTTCCGCCATAAGCTGTCGTATGCAAAGACGCTGAACCTGACAGCGCTTGCCTATATCGTGGAAATGTCGTACAAGATTGTTTTCTCCATTTATATTCTGGGAATCGCAGATGCGCTTTCGTCGATGATCGACCGTCTGGTGACGTTCGTCCGCTGGGCGTGGCAGCCGCTGTCCCAAATTTTCGGCTTCGACCCGGATCCCGGCAAGACAGTCTTCACGACGTCGGGCATCATCATGGTGGCTTTGATATTCGTCCTGAATGCATACTGCTATGCGTACCTGAATCTGGAAATCGGGAGCGATATCCTGAAACGCATCAAGGCAGGAAGAAGAGAATAGTAAAAAAAAAGAGAGGTTTCGTGATGAGGCTTCTCTTTTTCTTTTCCAGATTATTTGTCTCCTGGCTGTCCAGAGGGCGTCTTATCTGTAGCTGTAATTGTTGTAGGGATTTCCATCAGGATATGTGCGGTGATGGGGCTGTACGTAGGTACCGTCATTGCGCTGGTAGCCAGGGACATAGACATCAGCGGATGCGGTCTGGGCGCCTGCAAAGAGGGCAGCGAAAAGGATTGCTGCTGCGATGAGTTTCTTCATATACTTCTCCTTTGTCGAATCATATGATTCAAAAAATATTCCAGCCTAATAAAAGGAAATTTTCTATCATGGCTAAAATAGAAACGGGTATCTTTTACTATAAGGTGGCTGGCAGGGATTGTCAACGCAGGAAAACGGTCCGAAATCGAAGAGAAATGATTCTGCATTCTTCATTTCTTTCGAAAATATCGGAGAATAAGGCACTTGAAATGGAAATTGTTCTGAATTAACCTGTATAAAGATTTGTTTATTAATTATTTAACATTTTATGGTTAACCTGTAATTTTCGAAGAAGATGCCGCTTTATATTTCGATTTTCTTCCCAAAAATCAATTTTTATACTGTAAAAAAATTACTGGATGGCATATAATAAAATTAAACAAGAGTATCGGTATAAAAATTTAGGGAATGACTATTTTTCCCGGTGATGATGAGAGAAAGAGGGTATAAAGAAAATGACATCCGGCAAGGAAGATTATCTGAAAGCGATTTATCTCATCAGCGAATCCCATGAGCTGGTGACGAACAAGGAACTGTCAAACATGCTCCATGTATCGCCTCCGTCTGTTAGTGAAATGATTACGAAGCTGCAGAAGCAGGGGTATGTGGACTATACGGCATACAAGGGCAGCAAGATGACGAGGAAGGGCCGCCGCGAGGCAGGCCGCCTGCTGCGTTATCATTCTCTGTGGGAAGTGTTCCTCGTAGAGAAACTGGATTTCTCCTGGAGCGAGGCGCATGAAATCGCAGAGGGTCTGGAACACCAGACCACGGAACCATTGTCTGAAAGACTGGACAATTTCCTGGATCATCCGGTTCACACACCGCGCGGTGATCCGATCCCGAGAAAGGACGGCAGCCGTTCCGGCATTACACACCGTCTCCTGAGCGATTTGGAAGTGGGCGAGATGAGCCACATCCGCCGTGTCATGGAAGATTACACGCTGATGGATTATGTCCAGGGCAAGAATATCGGTATCGACATGGAAGTGACTGTGAAGGAGAAGGAACCGTACGAAGGTCCGATTCTTCTCTCTACGCCGATCGGGGATATTTTCCTGAGCTTCAAGGCAGCACAGCAGATTTTCGTTGACGACGACTAATGGAATTTATGAAGTAAAAATAAAAAGGGAGCTGTGACAAAATGTTCAATCATTTTGCTACGGCTCCTTTTGCTATTGGAATACTCCAGTAAAGGATTATCCAGCATCGATGTGTATTGATTTTATCTGAAAACCTCAAAGGATGCTTCGCCTTTTTAGAAACTGCACACCTATCGCCCTTCGGGCACTTCCCTCCGTTGGGGGGAAGCTCGGCGATGAGAAACAAAAGAAATTAGTTCTTATTTGTTTTGAACTTACATAGCTTCGCTCGAGAACTACTGTATTCCCGGTCTCCGACCGGACCTTCTCCTTCGGAGCAAGGTTAACACCCTTAAACCTCGCTTCGCTCGAGAAAAGGGAAAAGCAGTGGTTTAGCGAATTTTGTCACAGCCCCTTTTTGCGTTCCGTGATTTCCTATTTCCTTTTCCCTTGCATTTCCTTCTTCACTTCTGTAAAATAAAAAAAGGGATAATCTTTTACAGATGATCCGGCCCCCATGCGGGGCTTTTTTGTTGCCTGTTTTCCCAGAGGCGGGCGGGAACGGCGCTTTTCGCCGGATTTGATGAAATCGGAAGTGCGTTACATGGCTAAGAATTATGATGTGATTATTATTGGCGCAGGCCCTGCGGGGATTTTCACTGCGCTGGAAATCGCAGATACGGGCCTTTCTGTGCTGATTCTTGAAAAAGGGCTGGATATCCGCGATCGTATCGCTTTGAACAAGAACAGGACGGCGCCGGCGAGCGACAGGCGCGCGAATATTGTCTCCGGCTGGGGCGGAGCGGGGGCTTTCTCTGACGGGAAGCTGACGCTGACGACGGATTACGGTGGCAATCTGGACGATTACATGAATAAGGGCGAATTGTCCCGCCTGATTTCCTACGTAGATTCCATTTACTGCCAGTTCGGCGGGGCAGACAGGAAGGTCTACGGGGATGAGCATCTGGAAGAACTCCATGCGCTGAAGAGAAAGGCAGCTGCGGCTGACCTGGCTTTCATTCCTGCCCGCATCCGTCATTTGGGGACGGACGTGAACAGCGAAATCCTCTCCCATATGAGAGACAGCCTGCCGAATAATGTGACTGTCATCGCTAAGACGCCGGTCGACACGATTCTGGCGGATAAGGACGGCAGCGTCCTTGGTGTTGTGGCTGGCGGAGAAACGTACCACTGCAAGTACCTCGTTTCCGCTCCGGGCCGTGACGGTGCTGAATGGTTTGCCGGCGAGGCGAAGAGACTGGGCCTCAAGACGAAGTCGAATGCTGTCGACATCGGTGTCCGCGTAGAATCTCCGGCTGAAATTTATGAACCGATCACCGATCTCTGCTATGAGTCCAAGCTCGTTTATTTCTCCGAAGACTTCGACGACCGCGTCCGCACCTTCTGCATGAACCCGTACGGCTTCGTCGTCACGGAAAATAACAATGGCCTCATGACGGTCAATGGCCATTCTTATGCGAATAAGAAGAGCCAGAATACAAACTTTGCGATCCTTGTTTCCAAGCAGTTCACCGAACCTTTCCATGAACCGATCGAATACGGCAAGTACATCGCATCCCTTGCCAATATGCTGGGCGGCGGCCCGATCGTACAGCGTCTGGGCGACCTTCGCGACGGACGCCGTTCGACGCCGGAACGCATCAGGAGAGGCCTTGTCCAGCCGACAATGCCATCTGCTGCACCGGGAGATTTATCTTTGGTCTTGCCATATCGCTTCTTAAAGGATATTATGGGGATGTTCGAAGCGCTGGATAAGGTAGCGCCGGGAGCCAATTCACGCCACACGCTTCTCTATGGCGTGGAAGTGAAGTTCTATTCCTCCCGGATCGAGCTGTCAAACAAGCTTGAAACAGTGATTCCTAATTTCTTTGCTATTGGTGATGGAGCCGGCATCACCAGGGGTCTTGCACAGGCCTCCGCAGCCGGCGTAGTCGTGGGTCGTGAAATTTGCGCCCGCATTGGTCAACCGAAAGGGGATATTTAAATGATTCCAAGGTACACACGTCCTGAAATGGGCAAGATTTGGGACGAAAGAAATGAATGGCAGACAATGCTGGATGTCGAGATCGCAGCCTGCGAAGCAAACGCGAAACTGGGCCGCATTCCTGAAGAAGCAGTAAAGGTCATCAAGGAAAAGGCAAACTTCGACGTAGACCGCATTCATGAAATCGACCATGAAATCAACCATGACATCATTGCTTTCCTGACAAACGTTGGCGAATACGTAGGCGATGAAGCCAAGTACATCCACATGGGCCTGACCTCCACCGATGTCAAGGATACCGGACTCAATGTCCAGATCAAACAGGCATCCCAGGTCCTCATTGCCGATCTGGAAAAACTTGCAGAAGTTCTGAAGAGAAGAGCTGTGGAATTCAAGTACACACCAACCATCGGCAGAACACACGGTGTCCATGCTGAACCGACCACCTTCGGCCTGAAAATTCTGCTCTGGTACTCCGAAACCCTCCGCAACATCGAAAGAATGAAACGTGCTGCTGAAGAAATGGCAGTCGGCAAACTCTCCGGCGCCGTTGGCACCTATGCGGATATCGATCCATTCGTAGAAACCTACGTATGCCAGAAACTCGGCCTCACTCCTGAAGTCGTAGCTACCCAGGTCGTTCAGCGCGATCACCATGCTGAATACATCTCCACCCTCGGCGTCATTGCAGGCGTTCTTTCCCAGATCGCTCTGGAAGTCCGCCACCTGCAGAGAACCGAAGTCAGAGAAGCAGAAGAATACTTCAGCCCGAAACAGAAAGGCTCCTCCGCAATGCCACATAAGAGAAACCCGGTCAAATCTGAAAGAATCTGCGGCATGGCAAGAGTCATCCAAGGCTACAGCGTACCGGCATTCGAAGACATTCCGCTCTGGCATGAAAGAGATATTTCCCACTCTTCCGTAGAACGTGTCATCATTCCGGATGCTACCATCGCTCTTGACTACATCCTGGACCAGACGACCAGCCTGATCGACAAGCTCCTCGTTTATCCGGAAAAGATGATGGCTGACCTGAACCTCACCGGCGGCCTCATTTACAGCCCGAGAGTACTCCTGGCCCTCGTTGCCAAAGGCGCTTACAGAGACACCGCTTACCGCTGGGTACAGAGAAACGCTATGAAACGCTGGCTGCAGGGTGAAGACTTCTATGAAAACCTATGCAAAGACGAAGACGTCAGAAAGTATCTGAACGAAGAAGAAATCAAGGCATGCTTCGACTACAAGCCGATGCTCGTCCATGTCGATGAAATCTTTGCCAGATTCGGACTTTAATCAAAAAGCTGAAGGCTTATGAGGATCCGCCTGCCAACGCGGGCGGATTTCTCACACCTAAAGCCAAAGAAGGAGCACCATTCATGAATTTGACAGTCATCCTTGTCATTATCCTCACGACCGTCCTTTTCGTTCTGAACTACCGCATGCTGCAGATGAAGAAGAACGTGACGAACATCGTGGATCAGATCGTCGCAGCCCACAGCCGCGATAAAAACTTCAAGAACCAGGAATTCCTGCACTACTACAAATCCAACGGCAACATCTGGCTCTCCGCTATGGAGCCGATGTTCAGGAAATCCCTCACGTTGAAAGCAGCCGTCTGCGTATTCAGCATCGTAGGCGCTCTCGTCATGATCGGCCTTGCCTACGTAGAGGACATCTACATCCTGGCCGTCTACCCCTTCCTTCTTCTCGTATTCCTCATCAAACTGGCGATGGACATCGAACTCGTCTCCTCTGATGACAAGAAAAACGCGAAGAAATCCATGTCCAACTACGTGAAACTCTACCCGTACGATCCCACAGCCAAGGGCATCAAAGAAGGCAAGACAGACAAACTCCACGTATGGTACATGACAGCCAAGAAAACCTCCGTCCAGACCGGCCGTCTGGGCAAAGGCGGCGAAGCCCAGGAAGCCATCGCCAAAGCACAGGAAGGCAAAGGCCCCAAAGGCCCGAGACCCCCAAGACCCGGATTCAGAAAACCAGGCAGAAGATAAAAGAAACAAAAAAGAGATGCACAACAAAACGCTGTGCATCTTTTTTATATGGGTTTCTATACTCGCCTTCCCAGACGGGGAAGAATGCCCTTGACCTTGCCCTGGAAGGGAAGGTGCGCCGTATACCAGTTGACAGTAGCGGTAGCAACACAAATGTCTCATAAGTTAGTGTACGGGGCGGATGAGTTGCATTTCCTCAAGGCAAAGCCTTGGTTTTATGGTTTTCAAAAGGGTTGATTACCACAGCCAAAGGCTGGTTTTACGGTTTTCCAATCCTCAAAGGTTTTTCTCCCCCTCACCTCAGCTCCTTCTCCAGCTCTTCCAGCAGTATCTTTGACGCCGGCGTGAATGCCTGGTATTTCTTCCATATGACATGCATGGGCGAGGATAGCTCGGGGGAGAGCGGGATGAAGACGAGGCCGCTTCCTTTTCCTGTATGGACAAGATTGTCAAAACCGATGGGGTAGCCCAGTCCCTCCTTCACCATGAGCGTCGTATTGAAAAGAAGATCATACGTCGCCGCGATGTGGAGGCGGGGTGTTTCTTCCCCGAACCAGGAGAGCAGTTCTTCCTGCATGCCCTGACGGGAGACGATGAGAGGAAGGTCTTTCAATTCATCGAGCGTGATGCAGGATTTCCCGGCCAGCGGATCATCGTCCCTGGCAAGGATTCCCCAGCGGTCCTTGTAGGGGACAGTGATGCAGTTGTACTTGGAAAGATCGGCGCTCTGCACGATGACGGCCATGTCGAGGAGACCCTTGTCGATGCGCTCCGTCACGGCATCCGTCTCACTGCTGTAGAAATGGAAATGGATATTCGGGTAGCGCTTCTGCACAGCGCGCGCCGCATGCATGAAAAAGGACAGCCCGGACGATTCCGCGCACCCGATGCGGATGTCGCCGCCGGTGATTTCATCCAGCGATTTGAATTCAGAGGCCGTCTTGTCCACCATGTCGAGGATGTCCTCCGCGCGTTTCCGGAGAAGCTGTCCTTCATCCGTCAGATGGATGCGGTGGCTGCTCCTGACGAAAAGAGGCCGGCCCAGTTCCTCCTCCAGTTCCTTAAGCTGCCGGGACAGCGTCGGCTGCGACACGTGGAGAAAAGCCGCCGCCTTTGTGATATTCTCTTCCCTCGCCACTTCCAGAAAGTATCGTAATACACGGATTTCCATGGAACACCTCCTTATTTCTTCATTGTACAGGAAAGAGGAGATATTTGAAATATGAATATCTAGGGATAATTAAAGAGTATTTTAAATATCTCGCGGAAATGAGTAGAATAAAGTCCTAAGTGAAATATGGAAGGTGAACGACATGACAGAAAAGAAATTACCGCCCCTCGCACTGGGCGCATGGTCCTGGGGCACCGGCATGGCTGGCGGAGACCAGGTTTTCGGAAATCACTACTTCGAGGACGACCTCCGTCCCGTTTTTGATAAAGCCATGGAAAAGGGACTGACCCTCTGGGACACAGCAGCCGTCTACGGAGAAGGAACGTCCGAAAGAATCCTGGGCAATTTCGTGAAGGATGTGCCAAGAGAAGATGTCCTCATTTCCACGAAATTCACCCCGCAGATTGCAGGCCCCGGGGATGACGCCATGGAAAAGATGCTGGAGGGAAGCCTCTCCCGTCTTCACACGGACTACGTGGATATCTACTGGATCCACAACCCGATGGACGTCGAACGCTGGACGAAGGACCTCATTCCTCTCGCCAAGAGCGGAAAGATCAGGAAAATCGGCGTTTCCAATCATAACCTTGCTGAAATCAAGAGAGCGCAGGAAATCCTGGCAGAAGGCGGACTTTCCATTTCCGCCATCCAGAACCATTACAGTCTCCTGCACCGCTCCTCCGAAAAAGCAGGCATCCTGGATTACTGCAAAGAGCATGGCATCACATTCTTCTCCTACATGGTATTGGAGCAGGGCGCGCTCTCCGGAAGGTACGACGAAGCACATCCATTTCCTGAAGGAACAGGGCGCGGCAATTCCTACAATTCGTACTGGAAGGAAATCGGGAAACTCGTCGAAGCATTGAGAGAAATCGGAAAGGCGCATGGAGCAAAGCCATCCCAGATCGCAGGCGCATGGGCGATTGCCAAAGGGACGCTTCCGATTATCGGCGTGACGAAAGTCTATCAGGTAGAAGAAGCCGCAAAGATGGCGGACATCCATCTGACCGGAGATGAAATCAGCAGCCTGGAAAGTCTGGCGGATAAAGCCGGCATTTCCACGCTTCGTGAATGGGAAAAGGAGATGGCATGATGAAAGTACTGGGCATCTGTGCAAGCGCAAGAAAGAACGGAAACACAGCAATCATGATGCGGAAGGTCTTCGAAGCCCTTGAGAAGGAAGGCATCGAGACCGAGCTCGTCCAGTTCGCCGGGACCGTCATAGAGCCGTGCAAAGCGTGCTGGGCATGCGCAGGAAGAGGAAACTGCGTCCATAAGAACGACTGCTTCCGCGAAGTCTTCGAAAAAATGAAAGAAGCAGACGGCGTGCTTCTGGGCTCCCCGTCCTATTCCGCCAATGTATCCGCCAACATGCAGGCATTCCTCGAAAGAGCGGCCGTCGTCTGCGACCTGAACCCGGGCCTCGTGAAACACAAAGTAGGCGCCGCCGTCGCCGCTGCCAGAAGAGCCGGCCCCCTGCAGGCCATCGATACCATGAATCATTTCTTCCTGAACCATGAAATGGTCGTGGCAGGATCGACCTACTGGAACATGGCCTACGGAAGACTCCCGGGCGAAGTCGAAAAAGACAAAGAAGGCATGGCCAACATGCAGAACCTCGGAGAAAACATGGCATTCCTCCTGAAGGCCATCGAAAAAGCAAAAGAAAATAATTGAGACACAAAAAAAGGATGTACATGGGATTTCCCGCTGTACATCCTTTTCATTTTCAGAAGGAAGAATCGATTCATTTCTCCCTCCTTTTTACTGATCCTTGAGATGCTGGTACATGACCCTTGCAAAAGTTTCGACCTTGGCCAGATCCTCATCATTCGGATGCCTCGCTGAACCTGAGAGGAGGCAGCACTCACTCAGGATTCTCGTCTCCGTATTTCCGAATGGATATTTTTCAAACATTTTCCGTACCGTCTCTTTCGATACGGCTCCCCGGCAGAGGAAGGTTCCTTTCGGGAAACTGTCCGAGGGGATAAGGTTTTTGGCATTTTGCATGCTGGCGATGGCGTGCGCCGATTCCGGGTCGGCTGCCAGCGTGGCAAAGAGGAATATGTGACGGTTCGTCAAATGGCGAAGCACGTTCGCCGCTTCTTCGCAAGCCGTCCCTCCCTCGATCCAGAAACCAAGGAAAACACAATCATAAGCGGAAAGGTCTCCGGCCTCTTCAATAGAAGAAAGTTGAAACGATTTCATGCGCGGCAATGGCTGAATACAGGAAGGTGGGGGCCTTGCCTGCGAAACCTGGGGATGGGAAGGAACCTTTCTTTCATTCCTCCTCCCTCCAGAGCTCCGGCCAGATGCAGCCGTGATGAACCCGATGGAAACCGAATGGATTTCCTGCATGGGGGATTGTCTATGCCGGGAGAGAAACGTCCCGGACCTGCATACGGGGGTATGTCGGGTAATTCAAATATCTCTATCAACAACTAAAGGATACCATAAAAAATGTAATTGGCGCTATATAATATTATTATAGGAGTTATGGTTAAATCGAAGGAGATGGGCAATTACTGTACCATCTTTACTATACTATCTAAAAATGTAGTATAAATGTGGTATATTGGAAGAAAAAAAGTCAGGCGGAAATCCGCCAAAAGGAGGAACTATGTACCGCGTGCTTTTTGTCTGCCACGGCACTACGAGGTGCGCGAGCCTGGAGAGGCGCATAAACTGGGGATAAAAGAAACAAATGTACAAGAAAAGAACACCTGTTTTACTACCGAGCGCAAGATATAGTGGCCTATTGGAAGAAGATAACTACATATCGTGTATGCCAAACAACGCACGTAAAACTTTGCAAATCAGGAAAGAATAGAGAATTTTTTGGGGCGTTTTTGTTATGAAGTGAATTTACATTCAGATATAGGAAAACTTGCTCTCAGGCAAGAGTACGGCAAGGGAGATGGTCCGTGGTGGGAGTTCCTGCCCGGTTTTTTTTGTTTTTCTGAAATTTACATAGTTCCCATAATATAATAAAATATATTGTAAATATGGGGAAAAGGGGAGACAGCATTGAAAACTGTCAACGTTGTGGCTGCACTGATTATCAACCAGGACAAAGTCTTCGCTACCCAACGGGGATACGGAGAATTCAAAGATGGCTGGGAATTTCCTGGCTTATATACAAAGTAGTAATTTGCGGCTATGATAGAAATGTGTAGTTGAGAAAAGCGTAAAGACTGTGCTTCGAATAAAAGGACAAACAGAGGAAATACCGGGAGTCAATTAAATGGAAACGTTTAATAATACAACGAGAGTCGTCCGAGATGATTTGGCTAAGAAAATAAAAACAGGCAGTAAACTTTCGCTTGCTGCTGCCTGTTTTTCTATGTATGTCTATCAGGCTCTGAAAAAAGAACTTGAAAGCTGCGATGAACTCCGGTTTATTTTTACATCGCCCACATTTGTTGCGGAAAAGACGCCAAAAGAACGTCGGGAATTTTATATTCCCCGTTTGCAGCGCGAGAAAAGTCTTTATGGGACAGAATTTGAAGTACGTCTGCGAAATGAGCTGAAGCAAAAGGCTGTTGCCAGAGAATGTGCCGCCTGGATAAGGAAAAAGGTTCGTTTTCGATCCAATACCACGAATGAAAGTATGAATCATTTTCTGCTGGTGCAGAACCCGGATCAGATGTATACATACCTTCCCTTCAATGCATTTACCACCGTTGATCTGGGCTGTGAGCGAGGCAGCAGCCTGACAAACATGGTCACCAGATTTGAGAATCCTGCCAGCCGGGAATTTTTACAGATGTTCGATCATGTCTGGAATGACGAAGAAAAACTCTCCGATGTGACGGAGGATGTAATTGATATGATTTCCTCGGTGTATCAGGAAAATTCTCCGGAACTCATCTATTTTATGACGCTCTATACCATTTTTAATGAATTTCTTGAAGATATTTCAGAAGATGTCCTGCCCAATGAAGCGACCGGATTCAAGAACAGTCAGATCTGGAATAAACTCTACAACTTTCAAAAGGATGCGGTCCTGGGAATCATCAATAAGCTGGAACAATACAATGGCTGTATCCTGGCTGACAGCGTCGGTTTGGGCAAGACCTTTACCGCCTTGGCTGTCATCAAATATTACGAAGGTCGAAATAAGAATGTACTGGTTCTCTGCCCTAAAAAGCTTTCTGAAAACTGGATGACCTATCGGGGCAACCTGGTCAATAACCCTCTGGCAGAAGATCGTTTCCGGTATGATGTACTTTATCATACCGATCTTTCCCGGAACAGCGGGATGACCCCAATCGGTCTCCCAATTGAACGAATCAACTGGGGAAATTATGACCTTGTGGTGATTGATGAAAGTCATAACTTCCGAAACGGAAATGGCACCGGTACCCATGGCGGAGAAAAAGAAAACCGGTATATGCGCCTCATGAACCGGATTATAAAACCCGGCGTCCGTACCAAAGTGCTGATGCTTTCTGCCACTCCTGTCAACAACCGTTTCTATGATCTGAGAAATCAGCTGGCCCTGGCTTATGAAGGAAAACCGGAAGAAATCAATGAAAAGCTGGATACAAAATCAGATATTGACACAATTTTCCGTAGGGCCCAGAAAGTTTATAATGCCTGGTGCAAACTTCCGGAAACAGAGCGGACAACAAAAAATCTGCTTGCTCAGCTGGATTTTGACTTTTTTGAAGTGCTGGATGCCGTCACCATAGCCAGATCCCGACATCATATCCAGAGAGATTATGATACAAAGGATATCGGGAACTTCCCAATCAGAAACAAGCCGATTTCCCTGTATCCGAAACTGACGGACAAAAAGGACGCCATTAACTATAAAGAAGTCTATGAGTGCCTGTCGGAGTTACGGCTCACCATTTATACACCCACCCAATATATTCTCCCCAGTAAGATGAAACAATATCTGTCTGAGGAAGAAACAGAGAATTTCCGGAAAGGCCGTGAAGCAGGTATCCAGCGCCTCATGAGCATCAATCTTCTGAAACGTATGGAAAGCTCTGTCCATTCCTTTTTGCTGACGGTGCAGAAGGTCTATCAGTATCTGAAAGATACGAACCAGGTCATCAATTCATTCATCAAAAATGGAGCAGGCAGCTTAAAAGAAATGACAGATCTGTCCGGAGCCGCCGGAGAATTTGATGAAGATGATCAGAACACCGATTTTTTCACGGTTGGGAAAAAACTGCAGATTAACCTGAAAGATATGGATTATATTTCCTGGCAAAGGGATATAGAGGCTGATCTGGAGACCCTATCCCTTCTGATCAGCATGGTGAAGGACATCACGCCGGAATATGACTATAAACTCAACCAGCTTTTCAAAGTCATCCGCGAGAAAGAAGCCAATCCCATCAATCCGGGGAATCGGAAAATCTTAATTTTTACGGCCTTTGCCGATACGGCCGAATACCTCTATGAGAATCTGGCGCCCAAAGCAAAGAAACTGGGCCTTCACACAGCTCTTGTTACAGGCAGCATCGAGGGGCGGACAACCATACCGGATTTCAAACCGGAAATGAATCATGTACTGTCCTGCTTCTCACCCATTTCCAAAGACAGAGATCTCCTTTATCCCCAGGATAAAAATCACAACATCGATATCCTGATTGGCACTGACTGCATTTCTGAAGGACAGAACCTGCAGGACTGTGATTACTGCATCAATTATGACATCCATTGGAACCCTGTCCGGATTATCCAGCGGTTCGGGAGAATCGACCGGATTGGAAGCCGGAACAAGAAAATCCAGCTGGTAAACTTCTGGCCTGATCTGACCCTGGATGAATATATCAATCTGAAGGCAAGAGTCGAGACGCGGATGCGGATTTCCGTCATGACTTCCACCGGGGACGACGATTTAATCAATCAGGACGAAAAGGGAGATTTGCAATACCGGAAAGAGCAGCTGAAAAAACTGCAGGAAGAAGTGGTTGATCTGGAAGATATGACCAGCGGCATTTCCATTACAGACCTGGGGCTCAATGATTTCCGCATGGATCTTTTGGCCTATATGAAAGAGCGCCCGGACATCGATCATATTCCTTTGGGCATTCATGCAGTAACCAAGGGGGAAAAGCCGGGGGTCATCTTCGTGCGGAAAAATGTAAATGCAGAAATTAACATAAAAAATCAAAACCGCCTGCATCCCTTTTACATGGTATACGTGGGAAACGATGGGAAAATCATCACTAACCATTTGCAGCCCAAAGAGACATTGGATGAAATGCGGCATATTGCCAAAGGAAAAAGTACACCGGATCCGGTGCTGTGTCATCTGTTCAACAAAGAAACGAAAGACGGCAGGAATATGGCGAGAGTTTCCAAACTCCTTGAAGATGCCATCAGTTCAATGATAGAGGCCAAAGAGGAAGAAGATATCTCGAGCTTCTTTTCTGCCGGCGAGACAACCTTTCAGTCTGGCGGTTTCTCCGGCCTGGAAGATTTTGAGCTGATCTGTTTTATAGTGGTGATGTAAATGATAGACTTTCCGGGAAATACCCTGGTCAAGCGAAGACTCCCAAAGGAAGCGTTTTATAAGCACCTGCCCCTGTCCGCTGCACTGAAATCGAAATTCGTGTCAGATGTGGACTGCATCATTCTGGAAAACAGTCTGACCAGAAAGAATCTGAATCTCGCCAGAGATAGCGAGATAAAAGAAATCATGCTCTTATCCATTACCCTTAAGAAGCAGAACTTTGATGGAAAGATTGTGGAGGCCATTGCACGGCAAAATCCTCATCAACTGATTTTTCTTCTCATATATGGAGATGAATTCCAGCTGGCAGTCTACCAGGGCAGGCTGTATAGGACCGACTGGATGAAAGAAAAAGATCTGTCCCTGACGCTTTCCGGAAATACGCTGGATGAGATATGGGATAACTTGGTCAGACAGACTGCCATCTCTTCTAAAACTGTGCTGAGCCGGAAGGATCAGACAGTTCAGGAACAATTAAAAATGCAGGACGAAATCAACCGGCTGCATATGGTCATTCAGAAAACAGAAAAAGCTGCCTGGAAGGAACAGCAGCCGAAGAAGCGGTTTGAATTATATACAAAACTGCAGGGATATAAAAAACAACTGGAGGGAATTACCCATGGACAAGCTTAAGATGCATACGCCGGATCTGGTAGAGGAAAACTATAAGAAGCTGGCTGCATTGTTTCCGGATGCTGTGACGGAAACGAAGGATGAGAATGGAAACACGGTCAGGGCCATCGACAAGGATGTATTGATGCAGGAAATCAATGCCAAGGTGGTGGACGATGGCCAGGAACGGTACCAGTTTACTTGGCCGGATAAGCGGAAAGCTGTGGTCCTTGCGAATGCGCCTATTGCCAAGACCCTTCGTTTTGAAAAGGAAAAATCTGTGGGAAGGGATGGGACTCCTGGCGGGACGGACTCTGAGAACATCTACATCGAGGGCGATAATCTGGATGCCCTGAAACTTCTGCAGGAAACGTATCTGGGGAAAATTAAGATGATTTATATAGATCCCCCCTATAATACAGGAAATGATTTTATCTATGAGGATGACTTTTCGCAGAAAACATCGGATTTTATTGATAATAGCGGACAAAAGGATGAAGACGGGAATTGGCTTGTTCAGAATGAAGGAAAACGACTTATTCAAAATAACGAAAGCAATGGTAGGTTTCATACGGATTGGCTTAATATGATTTATCCTAGACTTCGATTAGCAAAAGACTTACTTCGTGAAGATGGAGTTATTTTCATAAGTATCGATGATAACGAAGTCGGGAATTTAAGAAAAGTCTGTGATGAGATTTTTGGAGAGCAAAATTTTGTATCCAATTTAATTTGGCAAAAGAAATTTTCCCGTTCTAATGACGCAACATATTTTTCTACAATGCATGATCATATACTTTGTTATTGTAAAAAAAATTGTCTTTATAATCTTAATGGTTGGAAAATAGGACTATTGCCTCGTGGAGATGAAATTCCAAATGGTTATTCAAATCCAGATAATGATCCAAGAGGGCCGTGGACTTCAGTTATTTTATCGGCTAAATCAGGATCTAGCAGCTTATTATATGAAATAATTACTCCATCTGGCAAGAAAATATTACCCCCAAGCGGAAGATTTTGGAGCTGTAGTAAACAAACGTTTGAACAGTGGAAAGCTGATGGAAGAATATGGTTTGGTAAAGATGGCAATGGAACACCGAGAAAAAAGACATTTTTATCAGAAGTTCAGGAAGGGTTGAGACCTAATTCTATATTATTTCAGAATGAAGTGGGGAATAACCAAGAGGCAAAACAGGAAACAAAAGAATTGTTTAATGGAATTGGCGTATTTGATGGGCCTAAACCTGTAAGGCTGATAAAGACTTTAGCTACTATTGCTAATTTAAAACCAAACGACATAGTTCTAGATTTCTTTTCTGGATCGGCGACTACGGCACACGCAATTCTTGAGTTAAATTCAGAAGATAATGTACATAGAAAATTCATTATGATTCAACTTCCAGCAACAACAGAAAACAATAATGAGGCGGTTAAAGCCGGTTACAAAACCATCTGTGATATCGGTGAAGAACGTATCCGCCGCGCCGGCAAGAAAATCAAAGAGGAAACAGGGGCAGATATCGACTACGGCTTCCGCTGCTTTAAGGTGGACTCTTCCAACATGAAGGATGTGTATTACAAACCTTCTGATGTAACACAAACAGAATTGGATCTTTTTACGGACAACATCAAAGAAGACCGTACACCGGAGGACCTTTTGATCCAGGTCATGCTGGATCTGGGGGTATTGCTGTCTTCCAAGGTGGAAGAGGAAGAAATCGCAGGGAAGAAGGTTTTCTCTGTGACCGATGGCTATCTGATGGCCTGCTTTGACAGGGATGTGACCGATGATGTTGTGACCGCCATTGCCAGAAAACATCCTTTCTATGCGGTGTTCCGTGACAGCTCTTTCAGCACTGACAGCGTGGCCGCAAACTTCGAGCAGATTTTTGATACCTATAGTCCGCAAACGGTAAGGAAGGTGCTGTGATATGGCTGCCATGAAATTTAAATTCACCATACAGAGGTACCAGACAGATGCTGTAAACAGCGTAGTCAGAGTATTCTCCGGCCAGCCCTTTCAGGACAGGGTCAGCTACCGGCGGGATGTTGGAACCCAGGATGATGATCGCAACCTGTTTAACGGGCAGCAGTCTGAGGAAGAACGATTCATGGGTTTTGCCAACGCACCGGTTTCGCTGAACGGGACACAACTTCTTCATAACATCCGGGAAGTCCAAAAGGGCAGCAATATTAAGGAATCTTCTTCTCTGGCAAAGCATTTAGGCGCCTGTTCTTTGGATGTAGAAATGGAAACAGGGACAGGGAAGACCTATGTCTATATCAAGACGATGTTTGAGTTGAATAAGCGTTACGGCTGGAGTAAATTCATCGTCGTCGTTCCGTCCATTGCGATTCGCGAAGGCGTACAGAAGAGTTTTCAGACCATGCAGGACCACTTCATGGAACAGTATGGCAAGAAAGCCCGCTTCTTTGTCTATACCTCTAAGAATTTGACCGATATCGACAATTTCAGTTCTAGTGCAGACCTCTCGGTAATGATTACCAATGTACAGGCTTTCAATGCCGGGTTTAACAAAGAAAAAAATAAAGAAGGCAGAGGCGGCGATAAGGCGGCTCGGATTATTTTTTCAGTAAGAGATGATTTTGGCTCAAGAAAGCCTATTGATGTAATCGCAGTGAACCGGCCCATTGTAATTCTTGATGAACCGCAGAAGATGGGCGGCAAAAAGACGCAGGAATCCCTGAAGGAATTCCATCCACTGTTTACGCTGAATTATTCCGCCACCCATAAAGAGCATCATGATCTGGTGTATGTTTTGGATGCGCTGGACGCCTACCGGATGAAGCTGGTCAAAAAGATCGAGGTCAAGGGCTTCGATATCAAGAATCTCCGGGGAACAGACGGCTACCTGTTTCTGGAGAATATTGTCATATCCCCGAAGAAACCTCCCATGGCGCGCCTGGAATTTGAAATTCGCTATGAGAAGTCCATCAATCGGGAGACCAGAATCGTAGGTGTGGATGATGACCTTTATGCTCTTTCGAAAGGAATGGAGCAGTATCAGGGGTATCATATCAATGAGATTGACCCCATCAGGGGCGCTGTGACATTTACCAATGGCATGGAAATTCACACAGGCGAAGTTCTGGGCGATGTCAGTGAAAAGGATATTCGCCGGGTGCAGATCCGCGAGACCATCCGGTCCCATTTCGAAAAGGAAAAGGAACTGTATAATCGTGGCATCAAGACCCTTTCCCTGTTCTTTATCGATAAGGTGGAGAATTACCGGAAGTATGATGCTGACGGGAACGAAGTGAATTCGGAATATGGCCGGATTTTTGAAGAGGAATATACAGCGATTCTGAATGAATATCTGACTCTGTTCGATACGCCTTATGAGCAGTATCTGCGCAGCATCGATGTGCATGCTACCCATGCCGGATATTTCAGCATCGACAAAAAAGACCACAAGATTGACAGTAAAATGAAGCGTGGCTCTGATATCAGCGATGATGAGTCTGCCTACGAATTGATTCTGAAAGATAAGGAGAAACTGCTGTCTTTTGACAACCCGGTTCGTTTTATTTTCTCCCATTCCGCCTTGCGGGAAGGCTGGGATAATCCGAATGTCTTCCAGATCTGCACGCTGAAGCATGGCGGCGATTCGACAACCAACAAGCGGCAGGAAGTGGGCCGCGGCCTTCGAATCTGCGTGAATCAATCCGGCGACCGGATGGATGAGCGTGTTCTTGGCGCAGAGGTACAGGAAGTCAACAAGCTGACCGTTATTGCCAGTGATGGCTATAAGGACTTTGTTTCTTCTCTGCAGAAGGAAATCAGGGATGACCTGTATGAGCGGCCAACTAAGGCAACGCCGGAATACTTTGTAGGCAAGCGGCTCAGGGTCGGTGATGATACCATCACCGTTACCAGCGACGAGGCAAGTACGATTTATTTCTATCTGGTGAAAAATGATTACATTGACGAAGATGGTCATGTCACGGATCAGTATCGGGCAGATGCTGAGAATCATTCCCTGGCTCCGCTTCCGGAGAAAGTGAAACATATCGGGGATGGCGTGCATGCGCTGGTGCAGGGTATCTTTGATGAACATGCGCTTGACGGTATGATTGAGGATGGCCATGTGACAAAGGTGCAGGAAAATGCGCTGAATGACAATTTCTTCAAGAAAGAATTTCAGACGCTCTGGAATTACATCAATCACAAATGGAGTTATTCTGTGCATTTTGACAGCAATGAGCTGATTCGGAATGCAATCCGGCATATTGATGATAAACTTTTTGTGACCGAGCTCCAGTACACGGTGACCCGGGGAACCCAGGGGGAAGACTGGTCTGTGGAAAAAGTAAAGGAAGGGCGGGGCTTTATTGCTGAAAAGAGCCACACCTATAACCTCAAGCGAGGAGAAACCAGCCAGGTCAGATATGATCTGATTGGTCAGATTGGAGCCAGAACTCATTTGACCAGAAAAACGGCTGCGGCAATCCTGAAAGGAATTTCTCCTCTCAAGTTCATCATGTATCGGTACAATCCTGAGGAGTTTATTTCCAAGGTTTCGAAGCTGATCAATGAAGAAAAAGCTGCGATGATTGTCAATGATATTACCTATAATCAGACCGACGGTTCCTACGATTCGACCATCTTTACCGCCGAAAAGAATAAGGACTTTTCCAAAGCCTATCTGGCGAAGAAGAATGTGCAGGATTATGTTTTCGCTGATGGAACGGCAGAAAAATCCGTGGAACGCAAATTTGCAGAAGACATGGATCTGGATGATAAAGTGGTGGTATATGCCAAGTTGCCGCGGGGCTTCCAGATTCCGACTCCTGTGGGGAACTATGCACCGGACTGGGCGATAGCCTTTCAGAAGGGAACCGTAAAGCATATCTACTTCGTGGCTGAAACAAAAGGCTCTATGGAAAGCCTGGATTTGCGTCCCATTGAACAGGCCAAGATTACCTGTGCCAAGAAACTTTTCAATGAGATTTCAAAAGATGATGTGGTATATGACCAGGTAGATTCCTATCAGAATCTGTTGAGCTTGATGAATGCAATATAAAAGAGAAGACTAACACTGGCGTAAAGAAGCAAGGCTTATTTTGGGACTTTTATCCTATAGGAAGTGAATACTAAATGCATGGGTTAAAAATATATTTGGCAGACGGGACTTTTAAGGGGACCGTGACGATGAGTAGTGATTCATCAAAATTTACGGCGGTTCGCGTCAGATTTGCCGATCTCACCATCAACAAATAAAAATGCAGTGGAGGCTGGGTCGATGTTTAATCAATCTCGTTTGCAAACAGTGCTCGCCCAATACAAAAAGGATTTTCTGGAAAAGCATTGGGAAGAGGAAAAATACAAGTGGGAAGCGGTCAAAACCTTTCAGGACAACTGGGATATCCAGGCAAAGGATTTTTCGGATATGCTCGGCCGTTCTCTAGCAAAGGCAGGGAATCTGCTGACATCCATGAACAACTTTCCAGCAGGGATGATTATAGGCTTTGCCAAAGCGGCTCCGGAAGAAGTGCGCTCTATGTACATGGATTTGTTTGATGAGAGCAAAGATGTATATGAGAGGATTGGCAATTTTAAGAAGCAGGCAGATGGATTGCTTGAAAAATATGGAAATGGGGCCAAACAGCATTATCAGTATGAAAATGCCATTGCGACTTATTTATGGTTGCGTTATCCGGATAAATATTACATCTATAAGTACAGTGAAGGGAAGACTGTATCGGACGAATTGGAAAGCAGCTATTCCTTTAAGAAAGGTGCTTATAAAGAAAACTTACGCAGCTTCTTTGGCTTATATAATGAGATTTGTGAGGAGCTGAAAAAAGATGCGGAACTGGTCCATCTTTTCAAAAGTCAGCTTACAGACCAGTATTATCCTGACCCGGAACTGAAAACTTTGACTGGGGATGTGGGCTTTTATATTTCTCATGACTATTTGCAACAGGGTAACGCAACCAAGGAAAACATCAGTTCCAAGAATTCTGATTCAGGGAAAGATGCTGGGGCTTCGGCAAATATTGAGACGACAGGGCATGGATACTGGTGGCTGAACGCCAATCCGAAGATTTGGAGTTTTTTCAATTTGCAGGTTGGTGAAATTCAGGATTATACCCTTTACAATGAAAACGGGAACAAGCGCCATGTGTTCCAGAATTTTATCGATGCCAAGGCAGGGGATCTTGTCATCGGGTATGAAGCTAATCCAGTAAAGTAGGTGGTGGCTCTCGCTAAGGTCAGTGCGCCAAATGACGGGAAAAAGATATATTTCGAAAAAACTGAGTCTTTGGCTAACCCGATTGATTATCAAACCTTGAAAGCATGTCCAGAACTTCAGAAAATGGAGTTCTTTCAAAATCCAAACGGCAGTTTTTTCAAATTGACCAAAGAGGAATATGATTTCATCATGGATATCATTCGTGATGAAAATCCGATGCCTCCGGAAGTACAAAATTCTCCATACACCAAAAAGAATTTTCTCTCTGAAGTCTATATGAACGAAGAAAAGTACGACAGGCTGGCAGGTGTACTTTGCAATAAGATGAATGTGATTCTCCAGGGTGCCCCCGGTGTGGGCAAGACTTTTGCTGCCAAACGGCTGGCATATTTGCTGATGGGGGAAAAGGATGACAGTCGAATTGAATTCGTACAGTTTCACCAGAATTATACCTATGAAGATTTCCTGATGGGATACAAACCAGTGGGCGATTCTTTCGAACTGAAACATGGTGTATTCTACCGGTTCTGTAAGAAGGCGGAGAACCAGCCGGATAAGAAGTATTTCTTTATTATCGATGAAATCAACCGAGGAAATCTGAGTAAGATTTTCGGAGAACTGTTGATGCTGATTGAAAAAGATTATCGCGGCAAGAAGGCAACCCTTGCCTATAATGGCATACCTTTCTCAGTCCCAGAAAATCTGTACATCATCGGAATGATGAATACGGCGGACCGCAGTCTTGCTATGATCGACTATGCCCTGCGGCGGAGATTCAGCTTTTTTGAGATTGATCCGGGATTTGGATCCGAAGGCTTCCGGGCTTATCAAAAGTCTTTGGAAAACGAAAATTTTGATGAATTGGTTTCAAAGATTGTTGAGCTGAACGAAGCAATAATGCGGGATAAGTCCCTGGGGAAAGGGTTCTGCATCGGACACAGCTATTTCTGCGGAAGGACGAAGGAAAACTGTACGAAAGAATGGATGCAATCCGTAGTAGATTACGATATCCTTCCCATGCTTTCCGAGTATTGGTTTGATGACGACAGCAAGGTGCAGCGCTGGGAGAATATCCTCCACGGAGTGTTTCAATGATAAAGGATAGGAGCATATTCATCAAGAACATCTACTATATGCTGTCTTATGCTTTCACCTCGTTAAAACAATCCGTGTACGATGATATCCAGAAGGAATCCTTCGACAATATCCATAATCTCTTCGGGGCCATCCTGTCCAAGGGCATTGGTATGCAGCTGAAGCAAGGCCTTTATCGAACGTATATAAACCGGGTGGAGCCGCTTTCCGTTGTACGAGGGAAAATCGATATGCCGGGGACCATCCGGAACAAGCTGGAACACCGGATGTGTGTGACTTGCGATTATAATGAACTGTCTGAGAACAATCTGCTGAACCAGATCCTGAAATCAACAGTTCTATTGCTGCTGCGGCAAAAGGATGTGGATGAAAGATATAAAGCGGAGCTCAAAAAGGAAATGCTCTATTTTTCTGCAGTAGACGAAATAGAATTGTCTGGAATCCGCTGGTCCGATATTCGTTTTCAAAGAAACAATCGGACCTATCAGCTGCTTCTTGGGATTTGTCAGCTGCTGATTGAAGGGTCCCTGATGGCAACAGAAAAGGGTGAGTACCACCTGGCGCATTTTATTGATGAACAGCGGATGAGCCGGCTGTATGAGAAGTTCATTTTGGAATATTACGCACAAGAATTTGGGGAGCGGATCAAAGGATTTTCGTCAAGAGCCGCCCAGATTCCCTGGCAGCTGGATGACGGCTATGATGCCTTGCTTCCAGTTATGCAAACGGACATTACCTTAACCTATGGACATCAGATCCTGATCATTGATGCCAAGTATTACAGACGGACAATTCAGACAAATTATGGTGTGCAAACACTTCATTCCGGCAACTTGTACCAGATTTTTACCTACGTGAAGAACAAGGAAGCTCAGCTTTCAAGAACCGGATACAAGGTTTCTGGTATGCTTCTCTATGCAAAGACGAATGAGGAGCTTGTCCCGGATAATGTATATCAAATGAGCAGAAATCAGATTTCCGTTAAGACCCTGGATCTGAATCAGGAGTTTTCGGAAATTGAGAAGCAGCTGAAGCAGATTGTGAAAGATCATTTCGGAATAGGGTGAGGAAACAACATGGCCAGATTCAAAGACTGTTTCTTTGGAAAACTCGTTTCAGCGGTGGACTGCTATAATAAGCAGCCCTATAGAGATTGGCGGACGGATTTTGTGGGGCAGGAAGGTCTGATCGTCCTGTTTGAATCCGAACATAAAGCTCCGGGCAAGGTTTTCTTCCATATGCTGGTAGGTGTAGGCAAATGGATGTATTGCACGGTGGGGGATTGGGAGCCGGGCGGGGAAAAAGATACCATCCTCACCCAGAACAGTATTTATACCTTTTCCCGTCAGCACAATCTGAGCAAAGAAGAAAAACGAATCTTGCTGGAACGGGCTGTATCTTCCGGGAGGATTCCAAGTGACAATCAATAGAAGACCCGTCAGACCCTATTAAAAAGAGGACCTGACGGGATTTTTTTATGGGTAATTTTAGGATTGTTCCTTAAGGTTTTAGGAAACTGACTCAAAAATTTCTCGGCGGATTGTATAATTAAGTTGAACACTTAAAAATCCATAGCGAACCCTTGTGG
>OGOZ01000565.1_pt1 | contig 24756 bp, 17 predicted proteins | sample 1552801 | NCBI WGS metagenome assembly OGOZ01 (sample SAMEA2580196, study PRJEB22360) | human gut metagenome | biome: human gut; feature: human-associated habitat; material: faeces | place: Denmark | collected 2008/2010 | reverse complement strand
GCGTGCACGAATCTGCTCGGCTTCCTCGTGCGCTATGTTCGCACGCGTGGTATGGCTGAAGCTATGGGGAGTGGCAAAACTACCGATTTTCACTTTATCCTTTGTCGCACGCACTCGCCACGCACTACTTCCTGCGACTAACTCGTGCACGCCGCACGGTGGTTCGGAAGGAGGACGGCGCAAGTCCTCCTTGCTGACTTTTGGTACTTTTGGTCAAGCAAAAGTACGAGAAAAGAAAAGTTTCTTTATGTTTCTCTACGGCGGCAGCAAGCCGTACCCTGTCTCGGCGACACCGACCGCGTTTGTTTCGCAAATCGGTCAATTCCCCCACAATATAAAATCTAAGTATAGCCAACAGAAAAAGCTATCAAAAAGAAAAAACACGCCGAAAAAAATAAACTTTCCGCCTTTTTGCCCTGACCATCTTGACATATTGCTTTATTTTTATTATAATAGTATTTGTATTATAATGACAATGGGCAATCATTGCTTAAGGATACAAATTTATCATTATGAAAAAGGAGGTGTACAATTTGCAGTATATTTGGTATATAGTCGTAGGCGTAGCTGCTCTCGCTCTCGGAATACTTTTCGGTGTTATCTTGCGAAAAGGCATTGCGGAATCAAAAATAAAGAGCGCAGAGGCAGAGGCTAAAAGAATCGTTGACGATGCGGTTAAAACAGCGGAAGCCCGCAAAAAGGAAATGATTGTTGAAGCCAAAGAAGATATACTTAAGGCAAAAACCGAAGCGGAACGCGAAAACAAGGAACGCAGACAGGAACTTATAAGGCTTGAAAACCGTGCGCTCTCAAAAGAAGAAGCTCTTGACAGAAAGCTTGAAAATTATGAGCGCCGTTCCGAAGCACTCGATAAAAAGCTCAAGGATGCCGACAAGGCGGCAGAAGAAGCCGAAGCTCTCAAGGCAGAACAGCTTGCAAAGCTCGAAGAGATTGCAGGTTATACTGTTGAGGCGGCAAAAGAAGAGCTGGTTTCCAGAATTGAAACAGACGCAAAGCGTGAAGCTGCGGTTCGTATAACGCAAATTGAAAGTCGGCTCAAAGATGAAGCCGATACAAAAGCAAAGAATATTATTTCTCTTGCCATACAGCGTCTCTCTTCAGATACGGTTTCGGAAACAACAGTTTCTGTTGTTCCGCTCCCCAGTGATGAAATGAAGGGCAGAATTATAGGCAGAGAAGGCAGAAACATTCACAAGATTGAAACGCTCACGGGAGTTGATCTCATTATAGACGATACTCCCGAGGCAATCACTCTCTCTTGCTTTGACCCGATTCGCCGCGAGGTGGCAAGACTTACTCTCGAAAAGCTAATTGCCGATGGCAGAATTCATCCTTCGAGAATTGAAGAAACTGTTGATAAGTCGCGTCATGAGGTTGAGGCGATGATTAAGCAGGCAGGAGAAAGAGCTACCTTTGAAGTCGGTGTAAACGGGCTTCATCCCGATCTTATCCGCTTCCTCGGCAGACTTAAATTCCGTACAAGCTACGGGCAGAATGTTCTTACTCATTCGATAGAAGTTGCTCATCTTTGCGGCATGATAGCAAGCGAGCTCGGTGTTGATACTGTTCTTGCAAAGCGTGCGGGCTTGCTCCACGATATCGGCAAGGCACTCACACAGGAGGTTGAAGGCTCACATATTCAGCTCGGTGTTGAAATCGCGAAGAAATATAAGGAAAGCAAAGCCGTTATTCATGCTATTGAAGCACATCACGGCGATGTTGAACCGCAGACTATCGTTGCTGTTATCGTTCAGGCGGCAGATGCTATTTCGGCAGCCCGTCCCGGTGCGCGCCGTGAGGATCTTGAGAGCTATATCAAGCGTCTCCAGCGCCTCGAAGAGATTTCAAACAGCTTCCCCGGCGTTGAGAAATCATATGCCGTTCAGGCAGGCAGAGAAATCCGCATAATGGTCAAGCCCGAGCAGGTCAATGATGATCAGATGGTTATTGTGGCTCGCGATATCGTAAAGAAAATCGAAGAAGAGCTGGAATATCCGGGTCAGATCAAGGTAAATGTGATACGCGAAAGCCGCGCTATCGAATATGCAAAATAATGAAAAAGGCAGGTTCTCCTGCCTTTTTGCATATAATACCTTTTGCTTTCAATAAAGTTTCGTGCACCCACAATTAAAGTTTTCGCCCGCCTTTTGGGGAAGGCGGTGTCGTCCACCGACAGCGGTGGGAATTAATACATACGCGAAGTGTGTGTCGGCGTCGCCGAGACAGGGCATCGTGAATGGAGTCTGTGCGCTGACAGAACAGGCTACTTTAAACAAGTTACGAAAAAATTGAAATTACGAGGGATTAAAATATGGATGTATATAATTTTATGAAAGCGGTATTGGCTCAGGATGAGGAAACAATCAGAAATTATTTCAACAAAGATGCGTATGTTAATTGGCATTGTACTAATGAACACTTTACGGTTGATGAGTTTATTATTGCAAACTGTGAATATCCCGGTGACTGGGACGGAACGATTGAACGGGTAGAGCAATCAGGCAATTTATACATCACGGTAACAAAGGTATATCCAAAAGATAAAAATTGTTTTTTCCATGTTGTATCATTTATAAAAATCGAAAACGGAAAGATTGCTTCAATGGACGAATATTGGGCAGATGACGGCAATGCTCCACAGTGGAGATTAGACAAACATATCGGCACCCCTATCATATAATTTTGAGATAAGGTGTGCCATGACGACCCCTGCGTAGAGCGGCAAAACAATATATTTCATAAAATCAACGCAAAAACAGTCGTTTTTCACCTAAATTCTACCCATGGGGGATGTTATTTTCCCGTTTTTTTATTATAATGAAAGCATCAAGTCAAAGGAGAAATCAAAAATGAATCAAGCAAATATCGGCGCTTACATTGCAAAAAAGCGCAAAGAAAAAAATCTGACACAAGAACAACTCGCCGAAAAACTCGGCGTTTCAAACAAGACGATTTCAAAATGGGAAAACGGCAAATGTATGCCCGATTACAGTGTGATTGAAAAGCTTTGCGATGAGCTTTCCGTCACGCTTGCCGAACTGATGGACGGTGAAGACGCGGCGGAAAACAGTGTGCGCATTTATGATGATGCGCAGCTGCTCGACCTGCTCCGTCGCACGCAGGAGCTTGAAAAGAGCAGAGGCGTCCTCTCCGGCGCCATTCTTATCGTGCTCGGTATCGCCTGCTATGCAATAGCAGGCAGTATTGGCGGATCGCCTGTGAAAGATTTTTTCTCCGGACTTCTGCTGGGGATTTCTGTCGCGGAAATGCTCGCGGGAATCATCGTCGCCATGAAGAATCTTTCAAAGAAATAATGTGCATAGAAAAAATCTCCTCGCCAAGAGGAGATTTTTGGTTGTGTTGGCATATGCGAAAATCGGTCAATTCCCCCCTGTCTCGGCGACGCCGACACACATGCTCCGCATATGTGTTAATTCCCCTACCATGCGGGTCGTCGATGGCGCCGACCCCTACAAGATAAAGTCCGAGTACAGCAAACAGACAAAATAAAAAATACACTCTCCGTCCCGTCAGCGCACAAACTCCACCCACGCCCGCCAACCCTATTATGCGGGCGTGCAGGCAATGCGTGCACGAATCTGCTCGGCTATCTCGTGTGATGTGTTCGCACGCGTGGCAGTATGAGATTGCGGAGAGCGGTAAAACTACCGACTTTTGCTTTATCCCTTGCCGCACGCACTCGCCACGCACGGCTCCTGCGACTAACTCGTGCACGCGGGAAGAGTTCTCAAAGAGAGGGGAACGCTCTCTTTGATGACTTTTGGTACTTTTGGTCATACAAAAGTACGATAGAGGAAAAGTTATTTTTCAACAAAAACATATTAAAAAACTTCCCCGTTTTCATTACCGAAAACAACATAAACAACGAAATTTAACCGAAAGGATTCAATAAAAATGACCGAAGACAAGATACTGAAAGAAGCCTCAGCCTATAACGACAGTCAGATTCAGGTTTTAGAGGGACTTGAGGCTGTGCGCGTGCGTCCCGGTATGTATATCGGAACGACATCGGCAAGAGGTCTCCACCATCTGATAAACGAGATAGTGGACAACTCCATTGACGAGGCAATGGCGGGCTTCTGCGACAAAATCGAGGTGACACTCCACAGCGACGGCTCATGCTCCGTGCGCGATGACGGACGCGGTATTCCCGCCGGCATCAACGCAAAGGTCGGCAAGCCGACACTTGAGGTTGTTTTCACCGTGCTCCATGCGGGCGGTAAATTCGGCGGCGGCGGATATAAGATATCCGGCGGTCTGCACGGCGTGGGCGCCAGCGTTGTAAACGCACTCTCCGAATGGATGGAGGTGGAAAACTGTCACGACGGGAAAATGTATACCGAGCGCTTTGAAAAGGGCCATGTGGTGCGCGAATTCCGCGAGGTCGGCTCAAGTGAAGGCAAGCACGGACTTTATGTGCGCTTCAAGCCGGACGCGACGATATTTGAGGAAACGGATTTCAGCTTTGATACCGTTTATGCCCGCATGCGCGAGCAGGCTTTTCTTAATGCAGGCGTCAAAATCATAATCAACGATGAGAGAGGCGAGGAGCCGAAAACCGCCACGCTTCATTACGAGGGCGGCATACGCAGCTTTGTGGAATATCTCAACTCCGTGAAGCACTGCAATATGATACACCCCGATGTTATATACATCCGCGGCGAAAAGGGCGACCTCACCGCCGAAATCGCGCTCCAGTACAACGATACCTATGCCGATACGATAGTTACCTTTGCCAACAATATGGCAACCATCGAGGGCGGTACTCATGAGGTGGGCTTCAAAACCGCGCTGACAAAGGTTCTCAATAACTATGCGCGAAAGATAAAGGTTATGAAGCCCGATGACAAAGATCTCACGGGCGACGACGTGCGCGAAGGTCTTTGCGCCGTCATTTCCGTAAAGCTGCCGGACGCGCAGTTTGAAAGCCAGACAAAGGCAAAGCTCGGAAACAGCGAGATAAGAAGCTTTGTTTATGCGCTCGTCTCTGAGAAGCTCGACGAATATTTAGAGGAAAATCCCGCCGTCGGCAAGGCGATAATAGAAAAAGCAATAGCCGCCTCCAATGCGAGAGAAGCGGCAAGAAAGGCAAGAGAGGCAACGCGCAGAAAAGGCGCGCTCGAGGGCTTCTCTCTCCCGGGCAAGCTTGCCGACTGCCATGAAAAGAGCACGGAGCTGACAGAGCTTTTCCTTGTAGAGGGAGACTCCGCAGGCGGCAGTGCCAAGGACGGGCGCGACAGCCGCTATCAGGCGATACTGCCTCTGCGCGGCAAGGTGCTCAATGTGGAAAAGAGCCGACTTGACAAGGTTTATTCCAATCAGTCGCTCATACCGATTATTCAGGCGCTGGGCTGCGGCATAGGCGATGAATTTGATATGGCAAAGCTCCGCTACGGCAAAATCATCATAATGGCGGATGCCGATGTCGACGGCTCGCATATACGTATACTTCTGCTAACCTTCTTCTTCCGCCATATGAAGAAGCTCATAGAAGAGGGTCATGTCTACGCGGCACAGCCGCCGCTCTATAAGGTGATAAAAGGCAAGCAGGAGCGCTATGCCTTCTCCGACGATGAGCGCGACAGAATAATCGCCGAGATGGGCGGCAATGTACGCGCCGAGAGATACAAAGGTCTCGGCGAAATGGATAAGGAACAGCTCTGGGAAACCACTATGGACCCCGAGAGAAGAACGCTTCTGCGCGTGACGATAGAGGACGCTATTGCCTGCGACGAGGTATTTTCCGTTCTGATGGGCGACGATGTCGTTCCGCGCCGCCGCTTTATCGAAGAGAACGCAAAGCTCGTCGAAAATCTCGACATTTAAGTGAAAGGAGCAGAAAAAGTGGATAACAAACAGCAAAATATAGAATTTAAGGACCAGAAGATAGTCGATATCAAAATGGAGCGTGAAGTGAAAAAATCCTTCATGGAATATGCGATGTCGGTTATCATATCCCGTGCGCTCCCCGACGCGAGAGACGGACTCAAGCCCGTACACCGCCGCATACTCTATGCGATGTATGAGGACAAGCTCACATATGAAAATCCCTTCCGCAAATCGGCGACCACTGTCGGCAATGTGCTGGGCAGATATCATCCGCACGGCGATACGGCGGTATATGACTCGATGGTGCGTCTGGCGCAGCCCTTCTCGCTTCGCTATCCGCTCGTAGAGGGCCACGGAAACTTCGGCAATATCGACGGCGACGGCGCAGCCGCCTACCGTTATACCGAGGCGAGAATGGCGAAGCTGGCAAATCTCATGCTTGCCGATATAGAAAAAGACGTAGTAGACTTCACGCCCAACTTTGACAACACGAGAAAAGAGCCGGAGGTACTTCCCTCCCGCTTCCCTAATCTGCTTGTCAACGGCTCCGTCGGTATTGCCGTCGGTATGGCGACAAATATCCCGCCGCATAATCTCGGCGAGGTTATCGACGGCACTGTCTACCTCATGGAGCATCCCGAGGCGGATGTGCGCGAGCTGATGACATTCATCAAGGGTCCGGACTTCCCTACCTATGCGACCATCCACGGCACGGCGGGCATTTATGAGGCTTACGCCACGGGCAGAGGCAAGATAACCGTCCGTGCGCGCGCCGAGGTTTTTGAGGACAAGCGCAGAATAGAAATATATGAAATTCCCTATCAGGTAAATAAATCCATGCTTGTGGAAAGCATTGCCAACCTTGTCAAGGACAAGCGCGTGGAGGGTATCACAGCCCTGCGCGACGAATCGGGCAGACACGGCATGAAGATTGTCATAGAATACCGCCGCGATGCAAACGGGCAGGTAATACTCAATCAGCTCTATAAATACACCCAGCTTCAGGACACATGCGCCGTCAATATGCTCGCGCTCGTGAACGGCGAGCCGAAGGTGCTCGGGCTGAAGGAGTTGCTCTCGGTTTATATAAAGCATCAGGAGGAGGTAGTGCGCCGCAGAACACAGTTTGAGCTGGAAAAGGCGACAAAGCGCGCACATATCCTCGAGGGACTCAAGATTGCCATAGAAAATATCGACGAGGTTATCGCCATAATCCGCGGCTCCAAGTCCATTCCCGATGCCAAGGACCAGCTGACGCTTCGCTTCGGTCTGGACGATGCGCAGACGCAGGCTATCGTGGAAATGCAGCTCGGCAAGCTCTCAAATCTCGAAACAGTCAAGATTGAGGACGAGCTGGACAGGCTCTGCGCACTTATTGCCGAGCTTCGCTCCATTCTTGCCGACGAGAGCAAGCTTATCGGCATTATCAAGGAAGAAATGCTCGATATCAAGGCAAAATTCGGCGATGAACGCCGCACGAGAATAGAAGAAGCAGAAAATGAGATAGTGCTTGAAGATCTTATCGAGCGCCACAGCTGTGTTATAACGGCAACGCGCGGCGGTTACTTCAAGCGTATGCCTGCTCGCGAATATACGGCACAGCGCCGCGGCGGCAAGGGCATTATCGGCATGAAAACAAAGGATGAGGATGATGTTGTCGATGTTATGGTAGTCAACAGCCACTCGTTCCTGCTCATGTTTACAAACAAGGGCAAGGTTTTTGCCAAGAAAGCATATATGATACCCGAGGCAGGCAGAACAGCCAAGGGCACAAATATAGTCAATCTGCTGGAGCTGACCGAGGGCGAATTTGTCACCTCCGTTATCTCGATAGATGGCTTTGGCGAGAACGAATATTTCGTCATGGTGACAAAATACGGCGTTATCAAGCGTGCCAACGTAATGGATTTTGAATTCATGCGTCGCGGCGGCAAGATAGCCATGAATCTCGATGAGGGCGATGAACTGCTCTATGTCCGCAAAACGGCGGGCGAAAGCGATATTATTATCGCCACGAGAGAGGGCAAAGCCGTCCGCTTCAATGAAAACGAAGCGCGCGTAATGGGCAGAACGGCACGCGGTGTCCGCGGCATACGCCTGCGCGGCGATGATTATGTCGTCGGTGCAGAGGTTATAGACGATAGCAAAAAGCTTATCACAATTACACAGAAGGGTTATGGTAAGAAGTCCGATTTCGAGGGCTTCACGGCGCACAGCAGAGGAACGATGGGCGTTATCTGCCATAAAATTTCCGAAAAGACCGGTTATCTTGCCGGTATCGCCGCAGTCTGCGAAACGGATGACCTCATGATAATCACCGATGAGGGTGTTATCATCCGTACTCCTGCCGCCGATATCCCGACCTACGGCAATAATACCGCGGGTGTTATTGTAATGCGTCTCTCCGAGGGCGCGAGCGTAGTGAACTTTACACTCGTTCATGCCGAGGAGGAAAAGAAAGCGGAGGAAGCGGCTCTCGAAGAGGAAGCGACCGAAGCGGCTGAAATAAGATCGGCGGAAGAAGCCGGGATGGCAGAGGAAGAAGCCGAGGAAGAAGCGGCAGAACCCGCTTCCGACGAGGATGAGATTTGAGCGGGATAAAATATACTCCTGTCTCGGCATTGCCGAGACAGGGGAATTGACACACATGCTTCGCATTGCTTAATTCCCCCGACGACCCGCTACTTAGCAGGGGCGAACATTGTTCGCCCGCGAAAAAATATAAAGGAACTTTTCTTTTATCGTACTTTTGCATGACCAAAAGTACCAAAAGTCATCAAAGAGAGCGTTCCCCTCTCTTTGAGAACTCTTCCCGCGTGCACGAGTTAGTCGCAAGAAGTAGTGCGTGGCAAGTGCGTGCTGCAAAGGACAGAGCGAAAGCCGGCAGTTTTACCGCTTCCCGCAATCTCATACTACCACGCGTGCGAACATATCACACGAGAAAGCTGAGCAGATTCGTGCACGCATTGTCCGCACGCCCGCTGAAAGTGCATGGCGGGCGTGAATCCAGTACACGCGCTGACGAAAGCAAGGATTTTTGCCAGCCTTCTCCAGTGGGAGAAGGTGGCGCGCGAAGCGTGGCGGAAAAATCTGCCGAAAAACGGCAGAACGTATTGATTACATTCATAAAATGCACCATACATGACAAAATCGAGGACAACAGAGCGAGCGGAGCGAAGATGATGGGCGGAGAAAGACAGAGACAGAGGCGCGGCACACGGCTTGCGTGCGCGCGGTGGCGGAAAGAAAAGAAAGCCGGTTTTCCTGTTATTTTGCGAAAAACCTTCCTTTCTATTATATATAGGCAATGTTACAACTTTGTTACAGGCAGATTACAGGTATATTACAAAAGCGGCAAAGGCATTGACAAGCGGGGGATATATGAATAAAATGGAAGCATACGAATATAAACACGAGTAATGTTACAGCTTTGTTACAAAAAAAGAAAAAGTATTGCAATTTTCTTTTACTTGTTGTAATATTACAATAGGTCGACAGGTCTGCTCTTCTCAGCGGACTTGCCCAAAAATATTCAGGAGGAATACTATGAAAAACTTCAAGAGAATTCTTGCACTTGTTCTTACACTGATGTTCATTGTAGGTTCATGCGCAAGTCTGTCTGCTTACTCCGGCACAACGAAGTGGTATGGCAAAGCCGTTAACTGGATTGAATCCACAGGCATCGATACCATCGGTTCTTCTGCCGACAAGGAAATAGACAGAAACACATTCGCTATGTGGATCGCAAAGATTGAGTCTACATTCGTAGACGACAAGCTTTGGGACGACAAAGCAGATTCCACCTCTTTCGCTGATGTTAAACCCGGCGATCACTACTATGCAGCTATTGCATATGCAGAAGAGAGTGGTTTCATTCAGGGTGACGGCGACGGTAATTTCCGCCCCAACGACACCATTTCATTCGCAGAAGCATGCGCTATCATCACCCGTGTAATGGGCTATGATGAGTTCTTCGAGGCTTACTACGGTGCAGACCGCACAAAGTATGCTACATACGAAGAGTGGTACAAGGCTAACTGGCAGTACAACTACATCAGAGTTGCTGAGCTCCGTTGCAAGGCAATCGATGCTACTTGGGTTGCTAATGTCGGTAGATTCGTACCCCAGCACAAGCTCACAAAGGGTCAGGCAGCTTACCTGCTCTACACACTCGCTACAAACGGCGCAAATGTAAGACACAACGGTTACGACATGGGCTACAAGCTCGGCGCAACACTTCCTTCCATCAAGGTTACGGCTGTTGTCAAGACACTTGCAAGAAAGCCGCTTAGCGACAAGCAGCTCCAGGGTTGGATTTCCGGCGGTTACGGCGAAGCTGTTAACGGTCAGGTTACAAAGTCCCTCACATGGTCCGCTTGGTCGAAGTACTGGACAGAGCGCAACTATGACGTTTACAGCCAGGTTGTAACTCCTTACTCCAAGATTCTCGACACATCCAAGAATGTTGAGCTTCAGATCTTTGACGGCGAAAACTTCACAGGCACAACAGTTGAGCTTTCCGGCAAGACATTCCAGCAGCTCGTAAGAAAAGCTCTCGGCAAGCCCGCTAATGTTGACGTAGCTAACGAAGAAGTATTCTACCTCTTCGACTATGTTCGTGAAGGCTCCGTTCTGAACCTCACAGTTTCCGGCAACACCGTTAAGTCTCTCTCTATCGTAGACAATCATGTTGTAGATACATACCGCGTTCTCGTTGGTACTACAGTACTTGATTACTACCTCAACGGTCTTGCTAACAGCTACGGCACAGCAAACAACAATGCTGCTCTTCCCACAGCTTACAATGCTGAGAAGGACGTAACTTCTTGGAACGGCAATAAGCTCGTATTCCAGGGCACAACTTACACACTCCGTGCTAAGGGCTCCAACTACACAGGTATCTCCGATGAAATCAAGGTATACGGCTACGAGAAGGTCGGCGTATCCAAGGTTGAAAACGGCGTTACATACGACAAGTACTATACAATCGGTGCCAGCGATGTAGTTTGGGTTAAGCGCGGTGAAACACCTGCCGCTAACCTCGGCAAGTGGCTCGAAAGAGGCAACCTCGTTCAGCTCACAGCAGCTGAAGCTAAGGCTCAGCTCATCAACGCCGCACAGGGCGAAGTTGAGGCTGTATTCTCCGATATGGACGGCGACGGCAAGTATGATGTTGCTGTTGTAACAAACTACGATGCATTCTTCATCGCAGAAGGCTGTGAAAATATCGCAGGCGGCGGTGCTGAAGGCAAGCCTGACGGTGATCCCAACCACTATGCAAAGGGTGTTCCCAGCGCAGGTGCTGTTATCATCAACCAGACAATCGGCAGCGACGGCGTATTCAATACAGACGCATGGACACTTGATGCAAGCAAGCCTACAAACAAGGTTCAGCTTATCTTCAACGTATCCGACCGTCACGGCGCATCCGGTATCCTTCTTAACCAGTGGTACCAGGGCTTCCGCGCTACACCTAACCTCGGTACAGGCGCTATCGATGTTCTCAGCTATGCAAGCGGCTACATCCAGGATGTTATCGCTAAGGCTGAAGGCGGCTACTACAAGGTATCTATCCCTGTAGCTAAGACCGACGCTGAAACAGGCGCTACAACTATCGAATACACAGTTGCATATCTGCCTTCCTTCGGTTATGTTCCCACAACTCAGAAGGTTTCCTACACCCTCGCAGGTGCTAAGGCTGATATCACAGTAGCTTCCAAGTCTTGGATGAGCTTCATCACAGACTTCTACAAGAAGAACTTCGGTTATGCTTATAAGACAGCTGACGGTAAGCAGTTTGTTTACACAGATGCTACAGGCACAACTGAGTACACAAGCGCTACCCTCTACAATGCAGGTGAAGCATTTGTTTACGGCGGCAAGGTTGTAACAGCTGCTGAAAAGGCTGCTATCCTTGCTAAGATCACATACGTAAAGACAAAAGACGTAAATGATCTCTACTACAGCAAGACAACTGATACAGAGCTTGTTGCAGGTAAGACATACTACACATGGGATGCAGACGCAGCTGCTTACACAGCAGTTCAGGCACCCGATGTAGCTAATATCGGTACTTACTACGAGTACAACGTAAAGACATACTATGTATTTGCAGACGCTGAAACAAACACATACTATGAGGTAACAAACCCTGTTAAGGAAGACCTCGGCAAGTACTATGAGCTGGCTCAGGAAGCTGAAGATGCATTCGCACCTATCGTTCTCAAGACACTCACAGGTGTTGAAGGCTTCACAACCGATACAAAGGTTATCACAGATCAGGGCTATAGCTACGAAATAATCGTACTCGCTCCCAACGATGCAGGTATCTACAAGGTTGCTGATGACGCTTCCGTTCTGGCAATGGTATCCGCATGGGTAAACAACAAGTACATCAACTATGTTCTCGATGCAGAAAGCAAGATTATCCTTGCTAAGTCCGCTGCAGCAGATAACGGCAGAGGCTTCGTTGTAAATGTTGAAAAGTCTGCTGACAACAACACATACAAGGTAAACCTCGCAGTTACAGGCACATACAAGTCTGTAAACAACGTTTACTACTCCACAGCTACAACAATCGAAGAGATTGCAGCTATGATTTCCGGCACTGCTACAGATGCACAGCTCCAGGCTAAATTCAATGCAAATCCCAGAAATGCAAACATCTGGAGACTCTACGGTTGCGCTATCAGCGACTACGCTCAGATCGAACCCGGTGTTAAGGATGCTCTTAAGGGCAAGACTCTTGCAGAGGCTGCTGCTAAGATCATATCCAGCTCCAACGTTCAGAAGTATGAAGGCGCTACAACTCTTAAGACATATAATGTAAGAGCTTCCGCTTCTACAATCTGGGATATCGCTAATGCAGCTACATACCGTGCAATCTACGGTGGTAGCGTTGCTCACGACCTCACAGTCGGCGAACTTGTTACAGCTAAGAACTTCTACTATGTCACAATGACAAAGGAAACAGGCTCTTACAGCGTAATGAGACTCTCTACAGGTAACACCGCACAGTCCAGCACAGCAGGTGCTAAGACTCAGACTATCTTCTACTGGTCTGACGCTAAGGACGAAAACGGTAACTGGGTAAGCCGCGGTACATCTCACTGGCTCAGCACTTCTTGGAGAAACATGAACTACTACTGGCAGGTTTCCGTATCCGCCGGTGAAGCTTCTGACCTTGCATGGCCGAATGCCGGCATCGTTATCAAGCTCGATTCCAAAAAGTCCGATCCTTTCTATGTAGCTAAGGTTTCCGAATCTTCGCTCTTCGTAGAAGGCAAGACATACTATGAATACAATGCAGAAAACGGCACATTCTCCGTTGTTGCTAACCCGACAGTTGACGGTCTCTCAACATATTACGAGAGAGTTCTTAACAAGGCTGTAGGCCTCACAGGCGCTGAAATCGCAGCTGCTAAGAACGTTCCTGCAGGCAGCGACGCTATGGCTGCGTTCGTAGCTAAGTACTCCTATATAGTTGTTTCGACCGATACAAACGGTTACAACCCCGAGTACAAGGTAAAGAGCTACAGCAATGGCAAGTACACATTCGAAGTTGTATTCACAAGAGTTGCTGAAGTTACTTCAACCACAACTTACAAGCCGTACCCTGTAAAGGCTAACGACGGTAAGTACGTAATGGTTTACGATGAAAACGGCGCTGTTGTTAAGGGCGACGCTCTCGTAGCAGAAACAATGACAAAGACAAGCGGCACAAAGACTATCGCAGGCACAACAAAGAACTGGGTATACTACTCATTCAATGGCGTGATCTACGCAGAGCTTGAACCCGCTACAAGCTTCAGCTACATCAAGGCTGACGGCACTGTAAACTACATCGGCACAGAAAATGTCAATGCATCGGTAGAGCTCGACAACAACAAGCTCTCTGACTACCCGAAGGCTGATACTTCTTCCATGAGCATGTTCAAGTCCATCAGAGCTATGGATAAGAACGAGTCCGGCTTCATCCCCGGCTACTACATGGTAACTCTCGCAAGCGATCCTAAGACAGAACTCAAGGTTGCAGGTTCCACAAATGTTATCGTTATGACACCCAGCAATGCTGCAGGTACAGTTGTCGGCAGCACAACAACATTCAAGAACCTCGTTGCTTCCGGTAGCGCACTCTTCGCTACAAGAGTACAGATCGCTGTATCCGCTGACCTTAAGACTATCACCAATATCACAGTTATCGGTGAGTTCAAGGGTGAGCAGCCTGCAACACCTACAAAGACAGGTACAATCGTATACGTTGGTTCCGACGCTACAACAGTACTCAATGCAGATGAAACAGGCACATCTTACATCGTTAAGACAGACAGACCCGCATATGCCCTCGACGGCACGGAATTCGGTCCTGTTTACTACGAGTATGATACAACCGACAAGAACTTCAAGCCTGAAGACCTCAAGTTCATTGTAACACCCGGTTCATTCTACAAGGTTGACAAGAACGGTAAGATCCTTGCTAACCTCGGCAGCATGTTCGGTACAAGAACAGTCTCCAAGTCCAATGTTCTCGTTGGCACAACAACATACAACTACACATATGACCTCGCTAAGTTTGAGAACAACCTCGACAAGTCCTTCTTCGGTACAGCGGTTGTTACCGGCGTAACAGGCGGTAAGATCCTTGCTACAGTTGACGGTGAGAAGAATGTTGATATCACAGGCTGGAACGTTAAGTTCATCTACACAGACCTCGACGCTACAAAGCTCTTCATTGCTGAAGACAACGCAAATGTAGGCGTAGCAGCATTCAACGAAATCGTTGGCGGTACTGAATCCAAGTACAACGAAGCAGCTCTCGCTAAGAAGGTTTACGAAGCAGCAAGAGACGGCGGTGTTCTCTCCGCAGCTACAGTTGCTAAGTACAAAGAAGCTTACGATGCAGCAGTTGTTGCACTCGAAGAAGCTAAGGAAGCAGCTCTCGCTAAGATGAACGGTCAGTTCTGGAGCGCATCTACTGTTGAGTCTTCCGCTATCAAGCGTTACCTTGACAGCGCTAAGTACACATACGGTGTTGCTAACCCGACTCTCACATTCACTTATCTGAATATCAACGATACATACTATGTAATCGTTCCTTCCTTCGCTAAATAATAGTATTCCTGAATAACTGAATACCGAAAGAGACCACCCTCGGGTGGTCTCTTTCTCTTTGGCATCCGGATTTTCGCCCGCCTTTTCGGGGAGGCGCACAAAAACCATATTGAAAGCGGAGGCGCTGATTTCGGTGCAAAAAACACAACATTGAGTAAAATTGCATACAAAAAGGCAGGGGAGCCCCTGCCTTTTACTGTTATTCCCTATTATTCGTCGATTTCCGGCGCGAGATAATTTACCTCTCCCGAGAAAAGTCCGAGCATTCCGCGATAGATAAACTCCGCATTTTCATCAAAATGATATTTTAGCCTTTCCGCCTGCCGCCGTGTTTCAAAAACAAACGATGTTTCCATATATGCGCAGGTGGAATCGGCTATTTTGCAGACGAGGCGATAGCGCCCGTCTCCTGTTTCCTCTATATAAGAAGAGGGCTTGCTGCCTCTGCGTTTGAAGCTGAGCAGTTGAACGGCACTGCGAAAGCTTTTTTCTCTTATCTGCGGCAAAAGTGTACTCTGGAGCGTGCGTGCGGCGATAATGCCCTCGTGTGTGATATTGTAAAGCTCACTTCTGCCGAAATGTATCTTATCGACAGCACCTGCGTCTATGAGTTCACACAGACAGTCCATGAAGTCAAACTGATTTACAAATTCATCTTCCATTATTATGTCATTGAGTGTGATGATATCTATCGGCTTGCCTATATTCATGAGAAGATAAAGTATAAAAATTTTAACATCGGTTTTTTCTTTGAGCTGTAATGCCATTTTTACACACCTCCCTCGGTATGCTTTTATTCTATCACAAAACCGATGAAAAGTACATAGCCGCGCGGAAAAATTTATATATATTTCATTTTTCTCTTGAAAGCGGCGGCGGATTATGGTACAATCACTATGTTAAAATATATTTTGAAAGGTAATTCCGATATGAATAATCTTCATCTTATCTGTAATGCACATATCGACCCCGTATGGCTCTGGGAAATAGAGGAGGGCATAGCCGAGACGCTTTCCACCTTCCGCGTTGCCGCAGATTTCTGCGATGATTATGACGGGTTTATTTTCTGCCATAATGAAGCCATGCTTTATGAATGGGTAGAGGAAAACGACCCGCATCTTTTCTCCCGCATACAGAAGCTTGTACGCGAGGGCAAATGGCATATCATGGGCGGCTGGTATCTCCAGCCCGATTGCAATCTCCCCTCGGGCGAGAGCTTTGTGCGCCAGATTCTCGCGGGAAAATATTATTTCCTTGATAAATTCGGCGTAGAGCCGAAAACGGCAATAAATTTTGATGCCTTCGGTCATACGCGCGGGCTTGTCGAAATAATGAAAAAGGCAGGCTATGATTCATATATCTTCTGCCGTCCCGAACCCGATATGATAGATCTGCCCGCAGAGGATTTTGAATGGGTCGGATTCTCCGGTTCCAAGATTGCCTGCCACCGCGCTTATAATTCATATGAATCGCACCGCGGCGAGGCTGACGAAAAGATAAAGGGCTGGATGGAAAAGAACCGCGGCAAATCCGTCGGTATGGTACTCTGGGGTATAGGAAATCACGGCGGCGGTCCCTCCCGTATCGACTATGAAAAGATAGCCGGACTTGCCGAAAAGGAAAAGGAATTTCGGCTCATTCATTCCACGCCCGAGGCATATTTTGCGGAGCTTGCCGAAAAGGAGCCGAGCCTGCCTGAATATTCGGGACTGATGAATCCACGCTATACAGGCTGTTATACGACGCAGATGCGTATAAAAACGATACACAGAAAGCTTGAAAACGAGCTTTATATGACAGAAAAAATGGCTGCACATGCCTTCATGGCAGGTGTGATGGATTATCCCGCAGAGAAGATAAAGGTCGCTACAAAAGACCTCATGCTCATAGAGTTTCATGATATTCTCCCCGGCTCCGCTATTGCCGCCGTAGAGGAATATTCGCTCGGTGTTGCGGGGCACGGACTCAAAGAGCTGCGCGATATCAAGATTCGTGCGTTCCTCGCGCTTTGCTCCGACAAGAAAAAGGCGGCAGACGGCGAAATTCCCGTTTTCGTCTACAATCCGCATGCTTTTGAGGTAAGAGAGACGGTTCAGGTGGAATATCAGCTTCCCGACCAGAATAAAAACCCCGCGCTCTATGCTCTCCCGCATGTTTATGAAAACGGCGTCGAGATTCCTTCTCAGCGCGAGCATGAGTCTTCAAACTTCAATGTGGACTGGCGTATCCGCAGTGTTTTTGACGCTACTCTTGCGCCCGGTCAGATGAAGCGCTTTGATATAAAGATTGAGCTTATCCCTACGCCTGCCGCACTCACTCAGCCCGAGGGAGATACATTTACCTTTGACAACGGCGAGATGCGCGTTGTGATAAATATGAATACAGGTCTTATCGACAGCTACACGGCAAACGGCATAACGGGACTTCTTACGGAGTCGCTCAAGCCCCTTGCGATCAAGGATGATGAAAACTCATGGGCACATAAGGAAAAGGCTTTCCGCGAGATAAAGGGCGAATTTGCACTCATGGATGCAAAGGAAGCAGCCGATTTCTCGGGTATCATCAATGGGGAAACGCCGCGTGCCGTCCGCCTCATCGAGGACGGTGCCGTACGCACGATAATCGAAGCACTCTATAAATATCACGATTCATTCATCTGCCGCAGATATATCCTGCCCAAGCACGGCACGGCTATAACGATAAATGACAAGGTTTACTGGAATGAGAAGATGACGATGCTCAAGCTTTCGCTGAAAACCGAGAAATACGATACATTCATCGGTCAGCAGGCATACGGCAGTGAAAAACTCCTCACAAACGGAAACGAAATGGTCAGCCAGAAATGGAATATCCTCTCAAACGGGGAAAATGCGCTTTCCGTTATCAATTCCTCGACCTACGGCTCGGATTATCTCGATGGCGAATACCGCATCACAATGCTCCGCAGTCCCGGCTATTCCGCGGGCAAGAGCGATTTCTCCGTGCGCAAGCCGTATATCATGGAGCAGGACAGATTTTCGCCTTTCATAGATCAGGGCGAGCATGATTATACATTCGTTATCTGCGCCGGCGAAAAGGCGGAGCGCTATGCAAAGGCAGAGCGCGAAGCGATGGCTCTCGCCGAGAAGCCGATGGCTCTCTCGTTCTTCCCGATAGGCTGCGAAAAGGAAAAAGAAGATACTATCCCCGCATTTGCAAGGCTTTCCGATGATGTTATTACGCTTGCCGTATTCAAAAAGGCAGAGAAGAGCGACGATTCCGTTATCCGCCTCTTCAATCCGACGGCGGAAGCCCGCAAAACAGTGCTGACGCTTCCCGCGATAGGCTTTGAAAAGGAATTTACCCTCGGCGCATATGAATTCAAGACGGTGAAAATAAATCTCGCGACAAAAACCGTCGTCGAAACCGACCTTACGGAGAGATAATTTATGCTGAAGCTGTATAAGGGCGTTTTTGCCGCATATATGATAACGGTTATTGCGGGGCTTATTGCGCTATGTGTCGTTTTCCGCGGAACAAACCCCGCTTCAAGCGTGCTCCTGATATTTTTGGTTTTTGTCTGGATTTTTGTCTGCGCCGCGGTTTTTACCGCGATAGCAAATACAAAATTCGGCAAAATACGCGTGCTTTTCAGGCATTGCCGGATAAACGAGAGCCTTGCGAAATACAGCGCGCTTTATGCGAAATGCAAGGATTACAGCTATAATGCCATTCTTATCGCTTATTATATCTGCTCGTGCTGTCTGGCGCTCGGAAAGCCCGATGAAGCGCAGAAATATCTCGATAAATATGACCTCACATTCCTGCCTGCGTCAAAGTCGGCGTTCCGCTCGCTCTGGAACAGCGCAAAAACAGAGCTTTGCCTTCAGAGAGGCGACCTCGACGGTGCGGAAAAAGCTCTCGCCGAGCAGGAAAAGGCACTGCTCCTCGGAACATTCGGCTCCTCTCTGCGGCTCGCATATATGCGCGAGCTGGATATGGGCAAGCATTATCTGGCACTCGCACGCGGAGAAGATGGCGCAACAGAATATTTCGAGCATGAGCTGACCGTTCCGATAAAGGATAAGTCACAGGAATCGCCCCTGCGCGATGTGAAAATAAAGTATTCGCTCGCCGTAGCCTATGAAAAGCTGGGCGAGACGGAAAAAGCCCGCGAATACTTTGATTTCGCGGCAAAAAACGGCGGAGATACATACTTTGCCGCCGCGGCAAAAGAAAAACTGAAATAAAAGAAGAGCTGAAGTAGGAGCTATTGGCGCTGGCATAGACATTGGTAAAAAAGGCTTTAAAGCTAAAGGAGCATATGCGTTTGGCGCATCGCTGAGCGTTTCATGGTAAACAATCGAGCAACCAGTAATATTCACGAAAGGAATAAGTAATATGACATTAAAAAAACAAAAGATTTTAAAATTCATCCCGATAATTCAACTAATAACTGTATTTTATTGGTTAAAATATTATTTAACAAAAAAAATCCCTTGGTCGGATTTTGCTAAAGCTTTGCTAAAAATTTTTGCCGTCTTATTGTTTATTCATATTCCAAGAATGATTTTGCACTTTGTTTTCGTGAATGACATTTTAGACAATGTTCTTTACTATGTTTCTCTGTATCCTACATTTTTGGGCATCGCAGCAGTTGTAGTTGCTGATCAAGACCGGCACGAAAAAAACTAAGATTTTTCAGTCGCACTTCGGCAATGTGCCCCCTGTCAAGTAGACAGGGGGCACATTACATTGCCTCGGCTTTTTTGATGTGGTCAGTGTGTCACGCGGAAATATGTTGTGAATGTCTCCCCGCCGCCGCTTATCACGATTTTGAAGTCGCCCTCTTTTGTGCGCGCGCCGACTTTCCATGTCCATGATACCATGCCGCCGCCATCGGAGATTTTGGCTTCCAGTCCCTTTGCGGTGCTTGCCGCAGAGGAATAAAAAACGGAGATTTTATATTCCGTATCCGGCTTTCCTTTTATGCGGACGGTCGCTTTGGCATTTATTTTTATCGGCGTTGTCAGATAGTCGAGCGAAATGCCTGTCGGCTCGCGGGATTCAACGGTGCCTGCACTTTCTGATGCAGTAGTCTCGGGCGAGGCAGTCTCGGATGAAGTGGCTTTGCCTATATCTGCCGCGACCGTTTCGGATGTGGCTTCGGTTGTCGCAGTATTGGCGGTCTCTTCTGCTGTTCCTGTCATGGTTGTCTCCAAGGTCGGCTCTGCCGACACCGACGACTTTGTCGTCGTGCCGCCCTGTATATCGATTTTATCGCCGCAGGAGACAAGCGCGGCGGAGCAGAGAAGCAACGCCAGCGCGATGACGAGTGATAAGAATTTTTTCATCGGGATTTCCTCCGCATCTCATTTGCTTCTTAGATAAAGTATACATTGCTTCGCGGAAAAAGTCAACACCGCGGGAAAAAGAAAAAAGCACTTCTTTCGAAGTGCTTGCGGGATGGTGATCCATCGGAGAGTCGAACTCCGGACACCATGATTAAAAGTCATGTGCTCTACCTTCTGAGCTAATGGATCATATTCTTTTTCGTGCCTAAATATTATACCACAAAAATCCCATTTGTCAATACATTTGTGCGCAAAAAGCGGCACATTTTTTATTTTGTGCCGTTTTTTGAAATATTATCCTTATTTTTTCCTTATTTTTATTGATAAATCGGAAAAAAGGTAGTATAATTATATAAATATAATCGGGGAAAATTTTTACTGCAGGGGGGAAAAATGAAAAAAATCCGCGAGATAAAATCGGGAAACGATACCATTATTATCAAAGAGGTGGAAACAAGAGGCGATCTGCGCCGCTTCATCCGCTTTCCGGACAGACTCTATAAGGGCAACAGCAGTTACTGTCCGAATCTCATGCTCGATGAAGAGGAAAATCTGAGACGTGATAAAAACCCTGCCTTTGAATATTGCGAGGCGCGATATTTTATGGCATATAAAAACGGCGAGCCGGCAGGCAGAATTGCGGCGATACTCAATAAGCGCTTCAATGAAGTCTGGGGGCAGAAATGCCTGCGCTTTTCCAGATATGATGTCATAGACGATATTGAAGTTTCGCGCGCACTGCTCGCCGAGGTGGAAAACTGGGCAAGGGAACTCGGCATGGATAATATTCAGGGTCCGATGGGCTTTTGCGACCTTGACCATCAGGGACTTCTTGTCGACGGCTTCGACGAGAGGGGACTTTTCATCACCACATATAATCATAAATATTATGCCGACCATCTCGATGCACTCGGCTACGGCAAGCGCGTAGACTGGGTGGAGCGCGAGGTAAAGGTGCCTGATGAGCTTGACCCGAGAATAGAGCGCATAGCCGAATATTCGCTCCGCCGCGATGGGCTTCGCGTAGTCGAAATGAAAAAGACAAAAGAGGTCGTACCTTATGTCGCAGGGATATTCGACCTGCTTTTTGATGCATACAAGCACCTCTATGGCGTTATACCTCTTACGGAGAAGCAGGTGCAACTATATAAAAATCAGTTTATCTCCATGGTCAAGCCCGATTTTCTGCTTGTTGTCGTGGATAAAAACGATAAGCCGATATGCTTTGGTGTTATAATGCCGAGTATGCTTGAGGCTGTGCAAAAAGCGAAGGGAAGGCTTTTTCCCTTCGGCTGGATACCTATGCTTCATTATTTCACGCAGAAGAAATTCGATGTGCTTGAAATGATGCTCATCGGCACGGCACCCGAATATATGGGCAAGGCTGTGAATGCAAATCTTATCACGCATATGTTCCGCGGAGCGAAGAAATACGGCGTAAAATATGCCGAGACAGGACCTATGCTCGAGGATAACTATCAGATTCATTCCATGTGGGAAAAGAATTTCGAGTCGCGCTGTCATAAGCGCCGCCGTTGCTATATAAAGAAGCTCTCGGAGGAAGAATGAAATATCTTTTCACAGCACTCGGCGTGCTTTTTCTGCTCGCGGCGATATATATGGCGACAGCTTATTTCTGCTTTCGCAAAGCGGCGCGAAGAGGAAGGGAAGCGAATATCGATAAATTTCTTGCCGCCAAGCAGTTTGACGGCTATCGTGAGGAGCTGAGCGCGGCAATAGCCTATGTGCGTTTGCTTCCGTATGAGGATGTATATATCACCTCGGGCGACGGCTTGCGGCTTCATGCCAAGGTTTTCCGAGCCGAAAACGAGCGGGCGGCTGTCCTGCTCTTTCACGGCTATCGCTCGGACTACGGATATTTTGATTTCGGTGCGGTAATAAGAAAATATCTCGAAAAAGGAATAAGCCTGCTCCTTGTCGACCAGCGTTCGCACGGAAAAAGCGAGGGCAAATATATCGGCTTCGGCATAAAGGAGCGCGGTGACTGCCTGCTCTGGGCGGCAGAGGCGACACGCATTTTCGCGGGTCTGCCGCTTGTGCTCGAGGGGCTTTCAATGGGCGCGACCACCGTGCTCATGGCTTCGGGCGACGACCTTCCGCCGGAGGTAAAGGGAATAATCGCCGACTGCGGCTTCACCTCACCGAAAGCGATACTCTCTGAGGTTATACGCGCGGATTATCATCTGCCGCCGCGGCTTATCCTGCCCGCGATGAATTTGTGGTTCCGCACGCTCGCGCATTATGATATAGGAGAATATTCCACCACCGTGGCACTTGCAAAATGCCGCCTGCCCGTTCTTTTCATCCACGGTACGGGGGATGATTTTGTCCCATACCGCATGGGAGAGGAAAATGCCGCGGCATTTCGCGGAGACGGGACTTTCATTTCCGTTTCCGGAGCGGGGCATGGCATGAGCTACCTTGTGAACAGAGAAAAATGCGAAAAGGCACTGGACGCTTTTCTTGCGAAAACGCTCGGAGTCTGAAAAAATACAGGAGAAAGAAAAACATATGAGAATAGTAATAAAAGTAGGAACATCGACGCTTGCCTACAGCACGGGTTTGCTGAATATACGCCGCGTTGAGGAGCTTTGCCGCGCAATGAGCGACCTGAAAAACGCGGGAAACGAGGTCATACTCATTTCTTCGGGTGCCATCGGCATGGGAGTCGGCAAGCTGGGGCTGAAAAAACGCCCGACAGACATTCCCACAAAGCAGGCGGCGGCAGCCGTCGGTCAGTGCGAGCTGATGTATATCTATGACAAGCTTTTCGGCGAATACAATCACACGGTGGCGCAGATACTGCTGACAAAAGAGGACGTGGAGAACGAGACGCGCCGCGAAAACTTCAAAAATACCATGTTCCGCCTGCTTGAGCTGGATGCGCTACCCGTCATAAACGAGAACGACACCGTTGCCACAGACGAAATTGTGATAGGCGATAACGATACGCTCGGCGCGATAGTGGCGGCAAATGTCGATGCCGACCTGCTCGTTCTGCTTTCGGATATCGACGGGCTCTATACGAGCGACCCGAGAAAAAATCCCGATGCGAAGCTTATCCCCGTCATAGAGGAGCTGACTCCCGAGGTTATGGCTCTGGGCGACGGCAAAGGCTCCGAGCTGGGCACGGGCGGCATGAAAACCAAGCTCCACGCCGCCGAGATAGCGACGGGTGCGGGCATAGATATGATAATCGCAAACGGCGCAAACCCTGCCGCACTCTACAATATAGCGGACGGCAAGGCACTCGGCACGCGTTTTTTGGGAAAGAGGAAATAAATTTATGACAACGGCTGAAATACTGAAAAATGCCAATGCGGCAAAGGCAGCGCTTGCCGCGCTTTCCGCAGAGGAGAAGAATAAGGCACTCCTTGCCATGGCGGACGCGCTGACGGAAGATAAAGACGCTATTCTTGCGGCAAACGCCTCCGATATGGAAAAGGCGGAGGCAGAGGGACGCTTTTCCCGTGTGATGCTCGACAGACTGTCGCTGAACGAAGCGCGAATCGCCGCAATGGCGGAGGGTATACGCGCCGTCGCCGAGCTGGAAGACCCTGTAGGCGTGCTTCTCTCACATACAGTGCGTCCGAACGGACTTGAAATAGACAAGGTTTCCGTTCCGCTCGGCGTCATCGCGATAATCTATGAGAGCCGCCCGAATGTCACCTCCGATGCCGCGGCGCTCTGCCTCAAGAGCGGCAATGTCTGCATTCTGCGCGGCGGCAAGGAAGCGTATGCTTCATCCCATGCCATAGCCTCGGCGATGCGCCGCGGACTTGCCGTTTGCGCTCTCCCGATGGATTTTGTGAATATCATCGACGATACGGGCAGAGGAAGCGCCGAGGAGCTGATGCTCGCGCGCGGCTATGTCGATCTGCTTATCCCGCGCGGCGGCGCAGGACTTATCCGCGCCTGCGTGGAGAAGGCGATAGTCCCCTGCATAGAAACAGGGACAGGCATATGCCATATTTATGTTGATAAAAGCGCCGATTTCGATAAGGCGCTGAAGATAATCGAAAATGCAAAGACAAGCCGCCCCTCCGTATGCAATGCGGCGGAGGTCTGCCTTGTGCATAGGGATATAGCGGCGCAGTTTCTGCCGGAGCTGAAAAAGGCTTTGGATGAAAAGAAGGTTGAGATCCGGGGAGATGAAAAGACCAGAGAGGTGATCAACTGCACACCTGCCACAGAGGAGGATTTTGCAACAGAATATCTTGACTATATTCTTTCGATTAAGACGGTGAAAAGCGCCAACGAGGCGATCGAGCATATTAACCGCTACAGCACCAGACATTCTGAAGCGATCATTACCGAAAACAGCGAGCATGCCAGACTGTTTTTAAAGGAAGTGGATGCCGCCTGTGTTTATGTGAATGCATCCACCAGATTTACAGATGGATTTGAGTTTGGGTTTGGA